>LULJ01000376.1_pt1 | contig 25994 bp, 25 predicted proteins | sample 728171 | NCBI WGS metagenome assembly LULJ01 (sample SAMN03860292, study PRJNA289734) | marine metagenome | biome: seawater column; feature: ocean; material: water; isolation source: Red Sea water column Station 169 - depth 25m | place: Saudi Arabia: Red Sea | collected 2011-10-15 | depth 25 m
CCACTAACTAGCTCCAACCTTTCCCCCCTTTGAGGAACAGATACCTCAACTTTACGACTTAATCTCTCCGATAGTAAATCTGTAATTAAATCGGAGTTTTCTGGCTCGTGAGATAGAATTAGTAATCTTGCAGGTTCCTTGGAATTATAAAACTGACCAATAAAACCTTCCATAATTTCCGCAGTAGACATATCATCAGATATCTTTGGATAAAAATCACTATTACCCCAATTTTGATGTGCTCTTATAAAAAATACTTGGACACACGCATGACCCTTATCTACATGCAGGGCAATAACATCAGCCTCTTTTACAGATCGAGGATTAATCCCTTGTCTGGTTTGCACCTGGGTTAAAGCGCCTATTCGGTCTCTAATAGAAGCTGCCTTTTCAAACTCCATTTGATCTGATGCTCGCTTCATTTCTTTTGCCAGATTTTCCTGAATATTGGTTGTTTTACCAGAAAGAAAATTTTGAGCATCTTTAACGCTCTTAAAATATTCCTGTTCAGAGATACGCCCCACGCAAGGCGCCGAACAGCGTTTAATCTGATACTGAAGGCAGGGTCTTGTACGATTACTAAAAATACTGTCTGAACAATTCCTTAGCATGAACACCTTTTGCAACTGGTTTAAAGTTCGATTTACCGCACTTGCACTAGCGAAAGGTCTAAAATAAGATCCTTTTTCTTTTTTATTGCCCCGATGCTTTTTTAATTGTGGGAAGCTATGCTCCTTGGATACCAAAATATTTGGAAACGACTTGTCATCTCGCAACAAAACATTGTAGCGCGGCTTTAATTGCTTGATAAGGTTTTGCTCTAAAAGCAGTGCCTCCGTTTCGGTACTGGTTGTCAAAAACATCATAGACGCAGTTTCTGAAATCATGCGTGCGATTCTAGATGAGTGACTCGGTGAAGGTCGTGAGTAACTTGAAACTCGGTTTCGTAGATTACGGGCTTTTCCAACATACAGTACTCTATTTTGTTCATCAAGCATTCGATAAACCCCTGGCGAGTTATCCAGAGCGGTTAAGTACGAGTGTATCAACTCATAACCTGAATTTTTATTTGAAGGCTTCATTTTTTAAGAGTCGTTTAAGGATGAAATTGATTCTCTAATGGCTGCAATGATAGCGGGAAATTTTCAAGAGGAAATGTTTCCACGTCTCCTGTGGATAAACCTGAAGATAACTTTTTGAAAATAGGAATTTTTTGTTGTATTTTCGGCATTTCGCTGATTTGCCTAAAATTTAGGCAAAATATTAACCTATTGTTTTTATTAGTTTTATTTTTTATCTTTTAAGCAAACGACTGTAATTATTACATTTTTAAAACTATACCATCTATTTTAACGGCCGCAGTGCAAAACTATCACCCAAAATCAAGTTGTAATCTACTCAACTCCTTGAATATCAGGTGTTTTCCAGCCTAGATGCTGTCCACCATCCACACACAGCAGCTGCCCCGTTACGCTTTTAGCATCAATAAAGTAACCAACAGCTGAAGTTATGTCTTCGGCGTTAGCTCCTCGCTCTAAAATCGTATTTTTTCTTTGCCCATCAAAATGATATTCCTTTTGACGTGCTCCAATCAAAGTAGGCCCCGGACCAATGGCGTTTACCCTAATACCCGGAGCAAGAGCTCTTGCAGCAGTTTGCGTCATTGCCCATAAACCCATCTTTGCAATAGTATAGCTTGCAAAATCTGGTGTAAGCTTTTTAACTCTCTGATCGATCATATTCAGAACTAAACCTTGGGAGATTGGCTCATTTTTTTCATCTAAGATTGGTGCCAGAGATTGCTTTGCAAAGTCCTGTGTTAATACGAACGGCGCTCTCAAATTACTCTCAATATGACGATCCCAAGTTTTGCGGGTTGCATCTTCAAAACTATCATACTCAAATATAGAAGCATTATTTACCAATAAAGTAATTTGCCCGCCGATCGCTTCAGACGCTCGATTTACTAATTCCTTAACCTCGTCCTCAATCAGCAAATCACATTTAAGACACTCAGATATACGGCCAAGACTATTTATCTCTTTAGTGACATCAAGCGCCTCACTTTCTGAATTATTATAATGTACAGCCACATCGTATCCGCGACTTGCCAGGTATGTTGATATCTCACGGCCTAGCCGTTTAGCCCCACCGGTTACTAGTGCACGCATTGCTAAATTTCACTTTCATTGAATCGTTAAATACAGATAGCTCGCATACGCGAGCGTCAAGAAGGCACCCCAAAGCCTGTTAATGCTAAGCCCCATGAAAACAAATGGAAACAAAACAATACCTGCCCCTAACATTATCCAAAAATCAAATTCGTAAAACGAGGAGGATATCGGAATATCTCCAAACATTGTGGTTATTCCCACTATGGCGAGTATATTAAATATATTTGATCCTATCACGTTGCCCAGTGCTACATCAGCCTGTCTTCGAACAGCAGCCATCAATGTCGTTGCAAGTTCAGGCAGAGAAGTGCCAACTGCTACGAGTGTCAACCCAACTACCTCATCAGATATACCATACGATGTGGCTATCAATGAGGCATTTTTTACTAATATGTCAGCACCAATTGGCAAACCTATTAATCCTAAAGACAAGAAAAGCATTATTTTCCACCGTGCGAGGTTTGGATCCACATTTTCCACCTCTAAATAGGATACTTCTGCCTTTCCCTGTAAGCTGTCTCGAACAGCTATAGATAGAAACAAGGTCAATAGAATTAGGAAGATAATTCCCTCAGAAACTGAAAAACTACCTAGGAATGCTAACGAGAGAAAAACAAGCGTCGCAAACATCATAAACACATAGTTTTTTACCGTCTTACACTCACTTGTGTTAATTCCAGCAATTAGAGCAGGTATACCCAAGACAAGAAGAACATTTGCGATATTTGAGCCAACTACATTTCCCAAAGCAATTCCCGGTGAATTGTCTAAGGTAGCTCTAATTGCTACCAATAATTCAGGAGCCGATGTGCCTAATGCAACTACCGTTAAAGAGACGATAAACGCTGGAATTTTAATCCTTAAGCTAAAATTTACCGCTCCACGGACGAGAATATCACCAGCAATTAAGAGGATGATCAAACCGATAAGTGCTTGAACCCAAACCATAACTATCCAGATTTTTTAGAACATTGACAATCTTTGCCGATTTTAAATTTACCGCACTTATCACATCGTTTAGAATTTAACAGTTTTACTTTTGGCACTCTCAATTTTCCAAACATGGCCATCACGCCCATCACGATTAAAAAAAGAACTACAATTTTTAAGATCATATTTTAAAGCCCATACTTAGCAAATTCTGCCCTTTCCTCCACTAGGCTGATGGCATCATTTGCAATGCTAACTCCAAATCTCTGAGATAGAGATTTTTTCTGACTATATTCCTTAAAACGAGTTTTTTCGCCAAATCTCTCTTTCAAAACCGGAACAACGTGCCCTATACCATCTATTAAACCAAGTTCTTTTGCTCTAGCGGCCAACCAAATCTCTCCTGTAAACAGGTCATGATCGGTCGATAATTTTCCATCTCTAGCACCCTTCACGTGAGATATAAAAACTTCATGTAACTGCGAAAGAATATCCTTTAATCTTTTGACATCTTCAGCTTTTTCTTTCTTAAAGGGATCAAGCATCGACTTAGATTTACCTGCGGTATATACTCTCCTCTCGATTCCATATCTTGAAAGCAACTCTTGCAACCCAAATCCTGAGGAAATTACACCAATAGAACCAATAATAGAGGCATGGTCAGCGTAAATTTCATCAGCGGCTGATGCTATCCAATACCCACCAGATGCGGCAACATCCTCCACAAATGCAATAGTAGGCACCTCTGTTTCTTCCGATAGTCTTTTAATCCTGTCTCCGACAAGAGAAGACTGGACTGGCGATCCACCGGGTGAATTAATAATGAAAGCAACGGTGCTGGGATTTCCTTTTCGGAATGCCTTCTCAAGTGTGGGTGCAAGCACACTATCAGAAATACCCCCACGTGCTCCTGACGAAATTAGACCGTTGAGCCGAACTACCGAAACCGTCTTTCGCCTGTTCAATTTGTTTAGGAAAGGTATACGTAACATGAATATCATTTAGGCACGGTGCTCGTTTACTTCAATATACAGATTACTTAAACCTGCTACTAGCGACATTTATTCAACATGGGTTAAGTTGCATTATGGCCTTAGTCTCCAACCAGTTTTGAAAATTAAAAAAATTATAAAGATACAGAAAACAGTAAATATTATTATAGCAAAAAGACTTGCTGTTATGGAAACGTCAGAATTATTGTAAAAAGCCCACCTGAATCCTGAAATCAAATAAACAACTGGATTAAAAAGGCTTACAACTTGCCAGAATTTTGGAAGCATCGATATCGAATAAAATGACCCACCTAAGAAAACTAAGGGGGTGATTATTAACAAGGGTACTAATTGCAGCTGTTCAAAATTGTTTGCCCAAATCCCTAGGATGAAGCCAAGTAACGAAAAAGAGATGCAAGTCACCAACAATAAAAAAATCATAATAAAAGGGTGAATGATTTCTATATCGACAAAGAATAGTGATGTTGCCAATATTACTAAACCAATAAACAAAGCTTTGGATGCCGCAGCACCGACATATCCAATAACAATTTCCAAGAAATTTACAGGAGCTGACAGAACCTCATAAATGGTTCCAATAAACTTTGGGAAATAAATACCAAATGATGCATTTGAAACCGCCTGCGTCATTACGCTGAACATTATCAATCCAGGCACAATGAATGCACCGTAACTAACACCATCAACAGCATCTATCCGGCCACCAATTGCCGCCCCAAAAACGACAAAATACAAACAAGTTGATATAACTGGAGAGACAAAACTCTGTAATAATGTTCTAAAAAATCTAGACATTTCAAAAATATATATTGCTCTTATAGATCGAAAATTCATTTTGACGGCTCCTCGATTAGTGAAATGAATATTTCTTCTAATGAGGACTGTGATGTTTTCAAATCACTTATTTGCAAATTTGAAATCGAAATCTCATTTAGTAATTTCGTAATTTCATTACTAGAAGCTTTAGCATCATATAGATAATTTATGGTCAAACCATCGTCTGAAAGGTATAGATCAAAATTTTGCAATTTAGCAGGAATGACCGCAATTGGAGATTGTAATGAGATCTCTACTTTTTTCCGGCCCATTTGCTTCATTAAAGCTTTTTTCTCTTCCAATAAAATTAACTTGCCCTTTGAGATTACTCCAACTCGATCAGCGATTGCTTCTGCTTCCTCGATGTAATGCGTGGTCAATATTATTGTAACACCTTGAGACTTTAAATCAGACACAAGTTTCCACATGTCTCTTCTTAACTCTACATCTACACCTGCAGATGGTTCGTCGAGGAATAATACTCTTGGCTCGTGCGCCAAAGCTTTGGCAATCAGCACGCGTCTTTTCATTCCTCCTGACAACTGCAAAATTTTAGAATCTTTTTTGTCCCACAACGATAACTGGCGGAGAACTAATTCTATTTGATCATCATTAGGGCTCTTTCCAAATAAGCCTCTTGAAAATCGCACTGTATTGATAACTTTCTCAAACGGCTCCAATGCAATTTCTTGGGGCACCAAACCAATTAGAGATCGTGCCAACCGATAATTCGATCTCGTGTCAAATCCCCCAACTGTTACTTGACCCGCCGTTGGCACAACCAGTCCACAAACTGCAGAAATAAGAGTAGTCTTTCCCGCTCCGTTCGGCCCAAGGAGGGCAAGAATTTCGCCCTCTTTAACATCAAAAGAGACGTTTTCAAGCGCTACTTGTCCATCATTATATCTTTTCGAAAGTCCAGTAATGGACAGCATATCTGTCATGTTAAAATATTCTTTTGATGGAAGTATCAATCAGGAACGTTTAAAGTTTCTAATTGTTTCTATCATTAGGGCAACGTAATCTGGGTTAGCTTCAGGGGTAATACCATGACCCAAGTTAAATATATGAGGACCTTGTGACAAATCTGAAACTATTGTTTCAATTTCATCAATCATATTCTGACCACCTGAGACCATATGAGAAGAATTTAAATTTCCCTGTATACAACCATCCTTTTGTAAATATTTAGCAGCCCATGCTGAACTTATACTATCGTCAATAGCGAGACAGTCTGCACCTGTGGATTTTAAAAAGCCTTTGTAATAATCGCCCGCCTGTCTCGGGAAAGCTATTATTGGCACCTTGGGATATTTGGCTTTTAATTCCATTACTATCTTTTTTGTCGGCTCAAGAGCATATTTATAAAAATCATCTCCTTTCAAAGAACCCGCCCAGCTATCAAATATTTTTACCACCTCAACGCCCGCATCAATTTGTGCAGACAAGTATTTAATGGTTGCTTTTGTCAAAATCTCAATCAAATTTTCAAAAGCTAATATATTATTATCTTTTAAATCATGCGCTGGCTTTTGATCCGGCGTACCTCTTCCGGCAATCATATAAGTGGCGACCGTCCATGGAGCTCCTGCAAAACCAATAAGTGTTGTCTCTTCGGGCAATTCTTTTGATAAAATCCGTACAGTCTCATAGACTGGACGCAATGTATCGTGAATTTCATCAACAGGCTTAAGCAATTTCAAATCAACGGTAGAGTTAATTGTTGATAGCCTTGGACCCTCGCCCGTTACGAACCACAAATCTGCCCCCAGAGCTTGAGGAAGAAGCAGGATATCAGCGAATAAAATTGCCGCATCAAATCCATATCTTCTGATCGGTTGCAAGGTTACTTCAGCAGCAAGATCACTATTGTAACATAGTGATAAAAAGTCACCCGCTTGAGCTCTAGTCTCTCTGTACTCTGGCAAGTAACGACCAGCCTGACGCATCATCCAAATAGGCGGTGTATCTAGCACTTCGCCAGCAAGAGCTTTTAAAATTTTTTTCTTAATGGTCATTCTTTTGCCTTTCTCTGAGTACTTGGTTCACGTTCTTTAAATAAATGTCAAGCATGGTATCTTGCTTTGATGCAAAACACCGCTTAAACCCTATTTATGGAATTGAAATTACCAAATCCAAAATCACCATTGCGCATTGGTACTAGGGGCTCACCTCTAGCGTTAGCACAATCATATGAAACAAGAGAGAGACTTAGCATAGCTTTCGGATTGTCACTCGACTCATTTGAAATTGTTGTAATTAAAACAACTGGCGATAAAGTCCTTAATCGCCCCCTAAAAGAGATTGGTGGGAAAGGACTTTTTACCAAAGAAATTGAGGAAGCACTACTACAAGAGAGTATTGATATTGCAGTGCACTCAATGAAAGATATGCCCGTTCAGCAGCCTGACGGTCTAATTTTGGACACATTCTTGCCCAGAGAAGATGTGCGAGATGCATTTGTATCGAGGATCCACAAAAGTTTAGCAGATATTCCACATGGGGCTACAGTGGGCACTTCATCGCTCAGACGAAAAGCTCAACTTATGTCAAAGCGTCCTGATCTAAAAATAGTAGAATTTCGCGGGAACGTACAAACAAGACTGAAGAAGTTAGACGACGGTGTGGCTGAGTGTACATTTTTAGCAGTTGCCGGACTAAATCGTCTTAAGATGGAAGATATAATAACTGCACCTATTTCAACAGACGAGATGCTTCCAGCCGTGGCACAAGGTGCAATAGGCATTGAGCGTCGTGAAAAGGACATAAAAGTTGCAACAATGCTAGAAGCTATTCACAATTCTACAACAGGATTGCTACTGTCTGCCGAAAGAGCTTTCTTAGAAGCCTTAGATGGTTCATGTGAGACCCCGATCGCCGGGTTGGCTGAGTTTAAAAATGAGAACCTTAGATTTCGCGGCGAGATTTTAAAAACTGATGGGTCTGAGGTTTATAGTGATGAGCAAGTAGTTTCTAAAGAGGATGCCACTCTCGTCGGCATTGAAATGGCGCACAAACTCTTAAGTCAGGCAGGCAATGATTTCTTTTCATGATCGGCTGCTAGGTAAAATAACTACCGATTTGTATTGGGAAACCGCGTAAAAAGTCCTCAGTGGTCTGAACCGACTTCCCTGATCTTTGGAGTAAAGTAATTTCAAGCGCCCCTCCCTCACAAGCAATTACTAATGGCGTCCCAATTACCATACCTGGCTCTGCTTGATTATTTTGGTTCGAACTATTTATTCTAACATTCAAAAATTTTATTCGCTCTTCGTTGTAGTAGGCCCACGCACCTGGGTATCGCGAAAGGCCTCTGATTTGCTGCTCTATTATTTGGAAATCTAATGACCAGTCAATCTTTGCCTCTTTCTTGTCAATTTTTTTGGCATAAGAAACTTTTATAGTTGACTGGGGTTTTGGAATTAACTCATCAATCTTTTTTATTGTTTCAATTAGCAACTTTGCCCCTAAATCAGCTAATCTCTCGCTCAAGAAACTAGTTGTATCGTCTGCTTTAATTGGCGTTGATTCTTTTGCAACTACTGGCCCCGTATCCAAGCCTGCATCCATTTTCATGATACAAACCCCAGTTTTACTATCCCCAGACATTATTGCGCGGTGAATAGGCGCCGCCCCTCGCCATTTCGGCAAAATAGATGCATGAATATTCAGGCTACCATACCTAGCAGCCTCAATAATTTCTAAGGGTAAAATCAAACCGTAGGCTACTACCACCGTAAGATCAGCATTCAAATCAAAAAATGCTAATTTATCTTTTTGCAATTTGAAATTTTCAGGCGTTCTAACTGTTATCCCATATTTTAATGCCATTTCATGCACGGGAGTAAGATTGAGTTTCTTACCCCTTCCTGCACGCCGAGGTGGCTGACTGTACACACAAGCAATTTCATGCCCAGCCTCGATTAATTTTACGAGTGTTGGAATTGAAAAATACGCTGACCCCAAAAATACTATTTTCATCGTCTCTTTTTAGCCTTACGAATTAACATATCTCTCTTCACAGCTGAAAGCCTATCAAAATACATTACTCCATTTAAATGATCGATCTGATGCTGGACAGAAGTAGCCCAAAGGCCCTCAAAATCATTTCTTACGATCATACCGTCTTTATCTAAATATTTGACTGTTACTTTTCTTGGTCTTGAAATTTTTGCCGACACGCCTGGAAGATTAGGGCTAGCTTCAATATTCTCATTCATTTCCTTCGATACTTGCAAGATTTCTGGGTTTGCCAGAAGAATAAATTGCCCACGGTCCGTCGACACATCCACCACCGCTAGACTAGACATAATACCTAATTGACTAGATGCGAGACCAATACATGACATGGCTTCCATAGTATCAATTAAATCTGACCAGATTTTTTCTACATTTTCATCAATTTTTTCTACAGGCTGAACTTTTTGCTTGAGTCGTCTGTCTGGCCACATCAGCAATTTTCTTATAGCCATCTATGTTTCTTTTCGCTCCATTTCACGCTTGAATTTTTGCATTTTCCTGGTAATCAACTGTCTCTTTATTGTACCAATATAATCTATGAAAAGTTTTCCATTTAAATGATCGATCTCATGTTGAACGCAAGTAGACCATAGCCCATCAAATTCTTGTTCTTGCTCATTTCCATTCTGATCTAGCCATCGAACTTGAACAGAGGTTGGGCGCTTAATTTCAGCAAAATGCTCCGGAATAGATAAGCACCCTTCTTCATAAATATTTTCTTCATCAGAGCTAGCAACTATCTCAGGATTTATCATTACAATCGGTTTACCTTTAGCAGCTTCTTCCTTTTCACAATCCATAACGATAATTCGAGTTAAAATACCAACCTGAGACGCAGCCAAACCAATTCCTGGTGCATGATACATGGTTTCCAACATATCATCCGACAACTTAATAAGTGAGTCATCAATCTCTAAGACTGGTTCACAGATCTTTTTCAACTTAGGATTTGGATGTAGTAAGATAGGTCTGAGCATAGATTTCATTTAGGTTAAAAAGTAATTACATGCAACTTCGAAGGGTTTTATTACCTAATGAGGCGCTTGTTTATCACTTTCCATTGCCTTAGTTATGGCACTCTAAAATTATTTGGAAAATTTATGGATTTTGACGAAGTAATAGATCGAAGAGGAACACACTCTAGTAAGTGGGATACCATGGAGGAACTTTATGGTGTAACTCCGGATAGCGGTCTTTCTATGTGGGTCGCCGACATGGATTTCCGCGCTCCTAAAATTATTCAAGAAAAACTTCATGGGATAAACTCCCATGGTATCTACGGATACTATGGGGATTACAAAGAATATAATAATTCTATTAAATGGTGGATGAAAAATAGGCACAATTGGGAAATTGATACCTCATGGATTTTCACAACACATGGTTTGGTGAATGGTACAGGATTATGCATAGATGCATTCACAAAACCTGGAGATGGTATAATCCTTTTTACTCCAGTTTATTATCAATTCTCTAACCTAGTTAAAGCCGCAAGAAGAAAAGTAGTGGAAAAAGAAACCTGTCAGGTGATGAAAAGATGGTTATTCTATGCTCTCCACACAACCCAGGTGGGCGTGTTTGGACAAAGAATGAGCTGCAGGAAGTTGCTAAGTTTGCGAAGAAACATAATCTAGTATTAGTATCCGACGAAATCCATCACGACCTAGTCTATCCGAACAAGAACCATACTGTAATGCCAATTGCAGACCCATCGGTGTGTGATCGTTTAGTAATGATGACGGCAACAACAAAAACATTTAATATTGCTGGCGCCCATTCGGGAAATGTAATTATTTCCAACCCAAACTTACGTCAAAAATTTTCGCAACGAATTAAAGCCCTTGGGATCAGCCCCAATAGCTTTGGTTTATTTATGGCAACGGCTGCATACTCACCAGAGGGCGCCGAGTGGCTCGACGAACTTCTGCACTATATTGACGGCAATCGCGTTATTTTTGATAAAGAAGTTAATAAAATTCCAGGCCTTAGCTCGATGCCCTTGGAAGGTACATACTTAGCTTGGGTTGATTTTTCTGGTACCGGTATGGAGGAAGAAGAATTTATCTATAGGGTTCAAGAAAAAGCTAAAATCGCAGTAAATCATGGAAGCACTTTTGGAACTGGTGGTGAAAAATATTTACGCTTCAATTTAGCCACTCCGCGAACGTTAGTTGCCACTGGTTTATCTTTGGGTAATACGAAATCTAAAGCAGGAGTATCTGTAACATCTGTACTTCGTTTAAATTCAAAATGAATTTCACCACTTTCTTCTATTGATGCTATAATTAGACACTGCGATAAATGACGAGAACCATCGAAAATATCTACCAAACCCCTCAACTGCGGGGCATGCTCAATATCCATAGAAAAACCATTATCCCAAAGCTTTAATACAGGAACAAGAGCTCCATCAAACTCGACCCTCAGTCTACTTTTTTTCACCTTTTTGTCTTTTTGCGCTCTGGTTAGATCAGCATGTAATTCTTTTGATAGAAAAGTCGTCATAAATCCTCCTGACCATAAAATTCTGGACTTACATACAGGAAAATCAAGTATTTTATTTTTGCCGGGAATTTTTACCTACAACCAAAAATATGCTGAAGTATTAGAATTCGTTTAATATCATGCATTTATTTATAAAAAACGAATATATTTACGTATACTTTAAGCAACAGTTACTAGATCTTGAGACCGATACGTTCGTTTGTTATGCGGTTAATATGACACAAATACAACATAATCGCGATTTATCTAATAGACGGGCAAAACAGCCGCTAAAAGAATGAGATAAGTCACAGACAATATTTTTATTTTATTGAATTACAGAATCGCATCGCCATAACAATTTACAGTACAAGTAATGTGACAATTTATTACAAAACTTGACTAGGCTACAAGCTGTTCAGCCTTTTTTAGATCGACTGAAACAAGCTGACTCACACCCTTTTCCTGCATTGTTACGCCAAAAAGCCGATCCATTCTTGCCATTGTAACCGCATGGTGAGTAATTATCAAAAAACGCGTGTCGGTCCGTCGACACATTTCATCTAACATATCACAAAACCGTGAAACATTTGCATCATCTAGTGGAGCATCTACCTCATCCAAAACACAAATAGGGGCCGGGTTTGCTAAGAAAACAGCAAAAATAAGTGCTAATGCTGTCAAAGTTTGCTCTCCACCAGACAGCAGTGATAGAGTTGATAGCTTTTTACCAGGTGGCTGGCACATAATTTCAAGCCCAGCTTCTAAGGGATCATCACTCTCGACCATAACAAGATTGGCTTCTCCTCCACCAAATAAATGTTTAAATAAAGTTGAAAAATTTACGTTAACTTGCTCAAATGCAGTAAGAAGTCTTTCACGGCCCTCTCGATTTAAAGACGCTATGCCATTTCGGAGTGATCTGATAGCCTCAAGTAGATCTGTTCTTTCTCCTTCTAAATTGTCGTGCTCAGCCTGCACTTCCTTCATATCCTCTTCAGCTCGCAAATTAACAGCACCAAGAGAGTCACGTTGTCTTTTAAGCCTATTCACCTCGATCTCAATTTTTACTGAATTCGGTAATTTCTCTGGATCTTTGCCTAGCTTTTTCAGCAACTCATCAGGAGTTGCTTGCAGTTCATCACGAATACGCTCAACTGCATTATCCACGGTTTCTTGCGCCGCCTCACTCATCGCTTCTGCGCGTGCTCTATGTTCTCGCAAGTTTGATGCTAATCGCTCAGCATCTCGCTCTTCTTCTCGAAAATCGCGTAAAATTTTCTCTGCACCCAAAAGATCACTTGTAGCTTCATTTTTATTTCTAATTGCGTCCGATATAGATATTACAATTTCTTCTTGGCGTTTGGATAACCTTTCTGGCTCAGCAAGAGCATTTTGCAACTGTTCTTTGTTGTCTTTTTGCCTCTGTACCAATTCTAAATTCCGTTTTTCTGCTGTTTCCAAGCGATACTTCCAACCACTTAGCTCTTTTGCGACTTCTTGTATTCTTTTTATACGCTCATCACCCTCTCGACGCACCTCATCATGTAAAGCCCTTTTTGACAACATTGCTGCTCGATGCAATTCAACACTATTTTTTGCTTCTTCAACCTCTGCTTTTACATCCTCTAAGTTAGGAAGCAGCAAGTCTTTTTGTCAAAGATTCATGTGCTGCTTTTGCAGCCTCCAATTGCACATTCGCTCTCTCATTGAGTTGCTTTAATTCTTCTAGTCGATTTAATTGCTCCAAACGTAATGACGTTGCCGTCGGCGTATCTTCAGACCAAGCCCTGAAGCCGTCCCATCGCCACAGGTCACCTTCTGTGGAAACCAGCCTTTGACCAGGTTTCAGCAATCTCTGCAACTTCGGCCCTTCATCTGCATCGACTAGGCCAATTTGAGAAATCCGTCGATTTAAAACCTCTGGCACGAACACGTGATGGGTCAAAGGGGTTACACCATCTGGTAAATCTTGCTGAATCGTCAGTTCGTCTAGAGAGACCCACCCAGATGGCCCATCTTCCGGCACTTGCGGTGACCTTAAATCATCAGCTAGTGCTGCACCGAGAGCTTTTTCAAAACCATGTTCAACCTGGAGACGATCAATTACCTGACCACCCTCCATAGTGTCTCGCTCCAGGATTTTTGCTAAAGCAGCAACTTCTGCACTTATTGCGTTAGCCTCGCCTTCTGCCGAAGACAAGGCAGCTCTAGCATCTACCTCAAGGGCTTGTGTTTGATTTCTGGTCTCTTCAGCTTTAATTAAGTTTTCATCGGCTTCCTTACTTTGCAACATCGCATTATCAAAAGACTTTTCTGCCACTTTAAGATCATCTTTTGTTTTTTCTTGTGCCTTGAGAGCCTCGGCTCTAGATGCTTCGGCGGCAACTGCTTCTGATTTGTACCTGTTTGTTAAAAGCTCAATCTCTTGCAAATACCTTTCTGCAGATTGATAACGCGCCATTAACCGAGCCATATCTTCCGTAATTTCAGAAAGCTGAGCTTCTTTTTCTTGTAAATTATTTGCTGCTTCATGTGCCTCTTCAGCTGCTTTCTTCACCTTCGTATCATGACCTTTTGAAGCTTTCTCTAATTGATCAGCTTCCCATTCGAGACTTTTTATTGTTTCCACTGCATCACTGTTTAAGGCAGCCTCACGATCCAAATCTAAAACTATTTGACTTAAACGGGTATTTATCGTTTCTATCCTCGCCTTTGCATCAGCCTCTTTTGCACCTAAAGTATCTCGCTCAACTTCCAACCTTTGAAGTGACGAAGAAGCAATGGCCTCTTTTTCTCTCAAAGGTGGAATTTTTTCTTCGGCATCAGACCGTAATGAAGAAAGTTCTCTGACGGCTTGCTCACTTTTGGAAGCCTTAATTGTACATTCCTGCAACTCTTTTTGAGATTTCAGCCTTGCTTCATCGGCCTCTTTCCAGCGACGATATAGCAAAACACCTTCTGCTTCGATTAACTCCTGCATTATCTCACGATATCTCACAGCTTGCTTTGCTTGACGTGAAAGTTGATGCAGCTGCGTAGCGAGTTGCTCTAAAACGTCATCAACTCTTACAAGGTTGCTGTCTGCACCTTTAAGCTTTAACTCGGCTTCATGGCGACGTTGGTAAAGTCCAGATATTCCTGCTGCTTCCTCAAGTATTCGCCTTCTATTTTGAGGCCTAGCATTAATTAATTCAGCAATTTGCCCTTGGCGCACTAATGCTGGTGAATGGGCACCCGTCGAGGCATCTGCAAAAAGCATTTGAACATCACGAGCTCTGATGTCCTTGCCTGAAGCTTTAAATGCGCTCCCTACATCCCTGGTAATCCGTCGAACAATTTCAATAAGATCATTATCATTGAAAGCTTGGGGCGCCAGTCGCTGAGTGTTGTCTAATATCAATGATACTTCAGCAAAATTTTTAGCTGTGCGCGTTGCTGCTCCAGCAAAAATCACATCTTCCATGCCGCCGCCACGCATTGCGGTTGGCCTGTTTTCCCCCATGACCCATCGAATAGCCTCTAAGAGATTAGACTTGCCACAACCATTTGGGCCCACAATACCCGTCAGCCCATCTTGAATTATTAATTCAGTCTGATCTACAAAGCTCTTAAATCCAGTCAAACGCAGTTTGGAGAAGTGCAACTATATACCCATGATCTTTGATTCTATTTTTAAATGGATGAAGCTCAATTAAGTTTAAGTCAATCAATTCTATACCGTATATGGAAGAAAATAAATAATTATCCACAACATATCGTAGATATCATGTAAACTAACAGCATCAGAACAGAAAATACTGTTTGGAAAACAATATGAAGTGTCAAATAGACTATGCAGATCCGACCCACCCTCATATAACCCAACTTTTGAGACAAAGTCACAAGTTAATGGATGAGCTATTTCCAGATGAGACTAATAATTATCTAGAAATAGAGGCTCTTCTGGACAAGGCGGTACATTTTTTTGCTGCACAAGACATAAATGGTAAATATGTAGGCTGTGGTGCATTTGTTCTATTTAGTGATTATGCAGAAATTAAATCAATGTTCGTAGACCCTAACTATCGTGGTAAAAGGATTGGAGATGCACTTTTAGTTCATATGCTAGGAACTATGGCTGATAACTCGGTACCTGTAGTTAGATTGGAAACGGGAACTCTACTGAAAAGTGCCCTGAATTTGTATCGTAAGCATGGTTTTCAGTATTGTGATGCTTTTGCTCACTATACTGAAAACAATTATTCTGTGTTCATGGAAAAAAAATTGATAATTTAATCAAATATTCTTACCCAATTTTGAAACTTATAAATTGTAGGCCACAATGCCATTTGAAAAAATCCCCAACAATAAATTATCTTTATTCGTCGTTAACCAGATAGAACAGATGATACTAAGAGGTATACTTCGTCCTGGTACGCGGTTGCCAGCCGAACGAAATTTGGCTGATAGACTTGGTGTTTCACGCCCCTCTCTACGAGACGCAATATCGATATTAACAAATAATGGTTTGTTAGAAACTAAAGCTGGATCAGGAGTTTTTGTTGCAAACGTTTTAGGTAATGCTTTTTCCCCTGCTCTTGTGAATTTGTTCAAATCACATGATGAAGCGGTATTTGATTACATTTCGTTTCGTCGAGATATAGAGGGCATAGCAGCGGAACGTGCTGCAAAACAAGCTTCAGAGGCAGACCTTGATGTTATAAAAAAGATATTTGAGAAAATGGTAACTGCGCATCATAAGCGCGATAATTCCAGACAAGAATCCAGTTTAGATGCTGAGTTCCATCTTTCCATTATTGAAGCTAGCCATAATGTTGTAATGCTACATATGATGCGTTCCATGTATGATCTTTTAAAGGAAGGTGTATTCTTCAATCGACAGGCTCTTTTTGTGAACAAATCCAACCGCCAAGTACTTCTTGAACAGCATGAAAAAATCCTAGTCAATTTAATTAATAGAGATGCACATGCATCCCGCATTTCAGCTGAGACCCATTTGGATTTTATTAGTCAAACTTTACAAGAAAATATGATTGCTGCAAAACACGAAGAATTTGCACAAAAACGTTTAGAAATTGAAATTTTGCAAAAAAAATAGTTCGTAATAAAGTTAGACTTTTTGGAATAAATACTTACACATATCCGATTTTGGATTTAAGAGCTGATCGATTATATCGAAATGATGAGCATCAGGCTGAATATTTAACCCACATTGCCATTTTTCTGAAAGTATTTCCGCTTGATGTAAGAAAGCTGGGCGCTCCTGTTCACCAACCCAAACTCTTGTGTTTACTGCGATCGGTTTATAACAGATAGGGCTTTCAAGAATTGCAGACTCCAGTGAGAGGTTTAAATCTGAATTCAAATCTGTAAAAATTAATGGCTGTAAATCAGCAAGTGGCGAAATTGGTGTAACACGCTTGAGACGATCAGAAACGTTTTTTGGCAACACCCCTTCACACAACATTCTAGATACAAGATGCCCCCCAGCTGAGTGGCCTGCGAGCACTATCGGACCCTTGCTCACTTTTTTAGATAGAAAGGTAATACATCGCGCCATGTCTCCAGTAATTTGAGAGATGCTTACCTCTGGACATAATCTATAGCTTGGTATTGCCGAAGCAAACCCGTTCTCCATAGCACCTAAAGATAGGTGTGACCAACTCGACTTATCGAAAGCTCTCCAATAACCACCATGTATGAAAACAAAAAGGCCAACAGTTCTTATTTTCGGATAAAAAATATCCATTTTTTCTCGTTCGGAAGCCCCATAGCGAATATCTAATTCTACATTGGACAGAAGAGTTTTATTGTTTCTAAAATTAGTCGCTTTTGCCTGCCATTTTCCTGGGAAACTTTTTGCATCGGCTATATACTTCGCGTTGGCATAATCGTCGCTTAAGTCAACTTCTGACAATTTTTTCTTCCTATAATTAAAAAAAGGCAATACCTGTTATACTGCTGAATATTATATCTACTCGGAGAGAGCCAATGTCTACTAAAACTACAAACCTTGCAAACTTGTTACATGACCCTTCTCTTCTAGAGACAAGGGGATACTTAGCGGGAGATTGGGTTAGTGGGGATAAAAACCAAACCTTCGATGTTATAAATCCAGCAAGAGGAGATACTATCGGAAAGGTAGCAAATCTAAGTCGCAAACAAATCTCAGCAGCGATTGATAGTGCATACGAAACACAAAAAGAGTGGGCCAGTAGAACTGGAAAGGAAAGGGCAAATATCCTGAGACGTTGGTTTGACCTAATGATGGAAAACTCCGAAGATTTAGCTAAAATTTTAACTGCCGAGCAGGGAAAACCACTGGCTGAAGCAAATGGTGAAATAGCTTATGGTGCCTCGTTCATAGAATTTTTTGCGGAAGAAGCTAAGAGAGTTTACGGGGAATTAATCCCAGGGCATCAAAAAGATAAGAGAATTATGGTTCTTAAACAACCAATTGGCGTGGCAGCATCAATTACTCCTTGGAATTTTCCAAATGCAATGATTACGCGTAAAGCCGGACCCGCACTAGCTGCTGGATGCGCATTTGTAGCCCGTCCAGCTTCAGAGACTCCTTTTTCAGCTCTTGCACTGGGTGTCCTTGCTGAAAGAGCAGGATTACCAAAGGGTATTCTTTCAATTTTACCATCCACTGACGCATCTGGGACAGGTAAAGAATTCTGTGAAAATAAAAAGGTTAGAAAACTCACTTTCACAGGTTCAACAGAGGTGGGGCGTGTTTTATTGGGCCAGGCGGCCAAAAATGTTTTGAAATGTTCCATGGAGTTGGGCGGTAATGCCCCATTTATTGTCTTTGACGATGCTGACTTGGATGATGCAGTTCAAGGTGCAATTATGTGTAAGTTCCGCAATAACGGACAAACATGTGTTTGTGCAAATAGGATTTATGTCCAAACTGGAGTGTATAAAGAGTTTGCAGCAAAGCTACAGAAGGCAGTTTCTAAACTCAAAGTAGGAGATGGTTTTGACCCTGAAACTACACTTGGACCATTGATCAGTTTGAATGCAGTTAAGAAAGTAAATTCACATATAGACGACGCAATATCAAAAGGCGCTGAACCTATCTATTCTAATACTTACAGTCAGGAAGATGGAAACTTTATTAATCCAACCATTCTCACGGGTGTAACAAAAAATATGAAAGTAGCTACCGAAGAAACATTTGGACCACTTGCTCCACTTTTTGAGTTTTCAACGGTTGAAGAGGTTATCGAGTTGGCCAATGATACAATATTTGGGCTTGCTTCATATTTCTACGCGAAAGACTTGAGCCGTGTATATGAGGTAGCTGAAGCGCTGGAATATGGTATTGTAGGAGTAAATACTGGTATAATCTCAACGGAATTAGCCCCTTTCGGTGGCGTCAAACAGTCAGGGCTAGGTCGAGAAGGAAGTCATTATGGGATAGATGACTTCTTAGAAATGAAATATGTTTGTTTAAGTGTATGATTTTCAGATTACGCGGTAGGTTCTGAATACTGTTCTTCAAATTTTAAAATCTTGGTGAAAAATTGAGCAAGTCAAACGCAGCCCAAAATATCAACGGCTGGATCATAATAGATAAACCCACAGGAATGACGTCTACCGCGGTTGTAAATAAAATAAAGTGGGCATGCAGCGCGAGAAAAGCTGGGCATGCGGGAACTTTAGATCCAAGCGCTACGGGAATTTTAGCAATAGCTTTGGGCGAGGCAACAAAAACAATCCCCTACGTAACCGAACAAGTAAAATCATATACTTTCGAGGTAAAATGGGGTGAGGCAACTGACTCAGATGACTCGGACGGGAAAATTATACATAAATCTCAGATGAGGCCATCTGAACAAGACATAACTGCCATACTCCCTCGTTTTCGCGGGGAAATAAAGCAAACACCACCCTTCTTCTCAGCTGTTAAAATAAATGGGAGGCGGGCTTATGAACTTGCACGCATCGGAGAAGACTTTGATATAGCCTCACGATCTCTATTTGTTAGTAGCCTTAAATTAGAAAAATATATCAGTGAGAATAGCGCTATCCTTTCACTAGAGTGTGGCAAAGGCGGCTACGTTCGATCAATCGCCAGAGACCTAGGACTAGAACTAGGTTGTTACGGTCATGTGAAGTGGTTAAGAAGAATAGCATCAGGATCCTTCAATCTATCAATGGCACATTCGTTAGATACCATATTGAAATTGAATAAAACGTCAGCGGTAAATAATTTTATACTTCCAGTGGAGTTGGGCTTAAGTACAATAAAACATGGAACCTGCACTGCAACAGCGGCTGAGAAAATTAGGAATGGAAACTCAGCACCCATTTTATGCAATGGAGCAAGAACTGGGGACGAAATTTGGGTCAGCTACAGCGAAATCCCAATTGCAATCGGAAAATATGAAGCGGGAGCATTCCTACCAAAAAAAGTTTTTAATTTAATATGAAGCAAGCTTTATGATCAAAAAAAAATTTCTGAAGGGTGATGCTATTTCTGAAGCTACATATTCGAAATGTGATAAGTACAGGTATTGCCTTTCAAGAGAATGGGACGACACAAAAAAAAGGGTGCATTTTATAATGCTTAATCCGTCTACTGCAACGGAGTCTCAGAATGACCCTACTGTGGAAAGATGCGAACGCCGTGCACGGTCACTCGGATATGGCGCATTTTCTGTTACTAATATTTTTGCCTGGCGAGAAACAGACCCAAGAAAAATGGAAAAGGTCAGTGATCCAGTAGGGCCTAAGAATGATAGTATAATTCTGAAAACATGCTTAAACTCAGACGTCAATATTGCGGCATGGGGTACCCATGGAAGTCATCTTAATAGAGGGGAAGTTGTAAAAAAAATATTCCTTGAGGCAAAGTTACAAATATTCAGCTTAGGAATCACAAAGCTAGGATTTCCTAAGCATCCACTTTACCTTAGTTATCAAGTAAAACCACAGTTATGGCTACACGGTGGTATGGGTGTCTAAGTTTTCAGCTTTATGTTTACCGATCCTAGCATTTTATCATGGAATTAAAGCACTTCACTTTCTGGAAAGATTAAAATAGAAGCCTCCAGTAAGGTGATTCATAATTAGTAACGGTCTTGCTGGACGACATCCTGGCTTGTACCATAAAATCAGAGGATAGTGCGTTGTCGATTACAGCAGAAGAGAAAGCTAAAGTTTTAAAAGAGTTTGCAACAAAAGAAGGAGACACTGGCTCTCCTGAAGTCCAAGTCGCAATTCTTACATCGAGAATTAACACATTAACTGAGCATTTTAAAATGCATAAAAAAGATAACCATTCCCGTAGAGGTTTATTGAAAATGGTAGCTCAGAGACGAAAGCTTCTTGATTTTTTAAAGAATAAAGAAGAACAGCGATACAAAGATCTTATTGGTCGCCTTAGCATCCGAAGATAAAATCAACTTATTCGAAGAGGCCTCCAGAATATAATTCGAAGGTGGGTTAGAGGACTTCGATTAGTTAGCTTTCGTCGCTTTTAATTCTTTTAATCGTGATATATACGCGCTTTATGCAAATACCGGGCTTGTGACCGTGGTTTGGTAAGAACAAATTGGTCAGGGGGAATACGCCCCCTATTGGAATGGCTGTACAGCCTTATTAGGATACGTAGATGTTTGATGTAACAAAAAAATCAATTGAATGGGGTGAGGAAACCCTCACATTAGAAACTGGAAAAGTAGCTCGGCAAGCTGATGGCACTGTCATTGCGACACTTGGTGAAACATCGGTAATGGCGAATGTAACATTCGCAAAAGAAATGAAAGAAGGACAGGACTTCTTCCCTCTAACTGTTCATTACCAGGAAAAATATTACGCTGCTGGTAAAATACCTGGGGGTTTTTTTAAACGAGAGGCACGACCTTCAGAGGCTGAAACATTAACAGCAAGATTAATTGACCGCCCAATAAGGCCCCTTTTCGTCGAGGGTTTTAAGCATGAAGTTTTGGTAATGTGCACTGTACTTTCGCACGATTTAGTCAACTCACCAGACGTTGTAGCTATGATAGCAGCATCCGCGGCACTTACACTTTCTGGCGTGCCTTTTATGGGGCCTATAGCTGCTGCTCGAGTTGGTTTTGAAGATGGTGATTATGTCTTGAACCCAACGGTTGATGATATGCAAGGACTCAGAAATAACCCAGACCAACGCTTGGATTTGGTGGTCGCAGGAACCAAAGATGCTGTGATGATGGTAGAGTCAGAAGCGTATGAATTATCTGAGGATGAAATGCTCGGCGCTGTGACTTTTGCTCATGAACAAATACAACCTGTAATCGATTTGATAATTGAAGTCGCAGAGGACTGTGCAAAAGAACCATTCAATTTTGAAGCTCCAGATTTCACAAAACTGTTAAAAAATGTCAAAAAGATCGGTGAGAAAAAAATGCGTTCTGCATTTTCAATTACTGACAAACAAGAGCGGCAGGCTTCAGTAACAGAAACGCGCGAATTTATAAAATCAAAATTGTCAGAAGAAGAGTTAGAAGACCCTAACCTAGGGTCAGCAATAAAGAAACTTGAAGCTGGCATACTAAGAGGCGATGTAGTTAAGGGTGGCAAAAGAATAGACGGTAGATCTACTACTGACATCCGCCAAATAGTTTCTGAGACAGGCCTACTACCAAGAACACATGGGTCTGCCTTATTCACACGCGGGGAAACTCAAGCGCTAGTAGTAACTACGCTTGGTACAGGCGACGATGAGCAAATTATAGATGCATTGCATGGTAATTTTAGATCAAATTTCTTGCTGCATTATAATTTCCCCCCTTACTCTGTTGGAGAAGTTGGGAGAGTTGGTGCAACAGGTAGAAGAGAAATTGGTCACGGGAAGTTAGCATGGCGAGCACTACAAGCAGTATTACCAGCAGCAACAGATTTTCCTTATACCATACGTGTTGTCTCAGAAATTACTGAGTCCAATGGATCATCTTCTATGGCTTCTGTCTGTGGCGGCTCACTAGCAATGATGGATGCTGGGGTACCATTAAAAAGTCCGGTTGCTGGAGTAGCTATGGGTTTAATTCTCGAAGAAGACGGTTCCTATGCCGTTTTAACCGATATTCTAGGTGATGAAGATCACCTTGGAGATATGGACTTCAAAGTAGCAGGTACAGAAAACGGAATTACCTCTCTTCAGATGGACATCAAAGTTGCGGGCATAACACCGGAAATTATGAAGCAAGCTCTATCTCAAGCTAAAGATGGGCGCATGCATATACTTCAGGAAATGTCCAAAGCAATTTCTGAAGCAGGGGAGTTTAGTGTTCATGCGCCACGAATTGAGACTATGAAAGTTGCAACCGATAAAATTCGAGAGGTAATTGGATCGGGTGGTAAAGTTATTCGCGAAATAGTGGAAACATCTGGAGCCAAAGTGGATATAAGTGATGACGGAACAATTAAAATTGCTTCTCCAGATGGAGCATCAATTCAAAAAGCATATGATATGATTCATTCTATCGTCGCAGAGCCAGAAGTCGGCAGCATATACACTGGTACGGTTGTAAAGCTGGTTGATTTTGGGGCATTCGTAAACTTTTTTGGCAAGCGAGATGGTCTAGTACATGTGAGCCAAATTGAAAATCGCCGGCTTAACCATCCATCTGATGTACTGAAAGAAGGTCAAGAAGTTAAAGTTAAACTAATGGGCTTTGATGATAGGGGTAAGGTGCGGTTATCAATGAAGGTTGTGGATCAGGATACCGGTGAAGAAGTAGTTGAAGATAAAAAAGAAAGCTAAACGTTATTATGTAGAACGCCATTTTAGAGTGGCGTTCTCTTAACTACTATTGAATTCATAAAGATTAAATTTGCTTTGTTAAATCAGCTAGTACCAAGCCCCGGGTATTTCTGTTTTATGTTAAACCAAATATCCCAGCAACTCTTCTTCAGTACAATCATCCAATCCGAAGCTTTTCATTTTTTGGATCGTAAGGACTATCAGAAGTTACAACAGCATCCCACAAAGCATTCTGAATTTTAACCTTCAGCTTTGTTCCCTCAATTGCGTAACTTGGCTTTACATAACCCATACCTATTGATTTTTCAAAAACAACTGAATAACCACCAGATGTTAATCTCCCAACTCTTTCAGTGCCATCTTCAGTGTAAAGCGCTTCTCGACCCCATGGGTCTGCATCCACTGGGCCATCTATAAGGAAGGTAACACACTTTGACCTTATGCCTATTTTTTCCATTTGCAACTTACCATTGAAGTCTTTTGACATATCCACAAAGCGTGGAAGATCTGCCTCAAGCGGCGTAGCATCCCTGCCCAATTCAGTGCCAAATGCTCGATATGATTTTTCCTGTCGCAACCAATTTTGTGCTCTAGCTCCAACCCATTTCAACTCATATTTCGCTCCGGCACTCTGCAATAAGTCAAAAAGGTAATTCTGCATTTCGATTGGATGATGTAATTCCCAACCTAATTCACCAGTGTAAGAGACTCGAATTGCATTAATTGGACACATTTCTAATTCAAGTCTTTTAAAACTAAGCCAAGGAAAGCGGGCATTCGATAAAGCAGTATCTTGGTCTTCGTGCCTAACAAGTTGGGATAAGAAATCACGAGATTTAGGCCCTGCTACAGCGAAAACACCCCATTGCGATGTCACATCCTGTATTTCAATATACCCAAATTCGGGAGATTTATCTTGAGCACTCTTTATTAGGAAATCAGCATCATAGTCAGTCCAGGCACCAGCTGAAACAAGGTAAAACTCATCTTGCTTCAACCTTACTATTGTATATTCAGTTCTCGTTGTTCCAGCATCAGTCAAAGCATATGTTAAATTAATGCGACCAACTTTTGGCAGTTTGTTACAAGTAAACCAATCCAAAAAACTCGATGCTCCTGGACCTTTTACAATGTGCTTTGTAAAAGCTGTAGCATCAATTATTCCTACGCCACTCCTTATTGCTTTTGCCTCAGCAAGTGCATATTTCCACCAGCTCCCCCTTCGAAAGCTTCGTGACTGATGGTCAAAGTTTTCATCAGCACCAACAGGCCCAAAATAATTCGGACGTTCCCAACCATTCACCTGACCGAATTGTGCTCCTAATTTTTTCTGCCGATCATACGCGGGAGCAGTCCTTAATGGCCTACATGCTTCTCTTTCCTCATCAGGATGGTGCAAAATATAAACATGCTCATAGCATTCTTCATTCTTTCTTGCGGCATACTCAGTTGTCATCCACTTCCCGTAACGCTTAGGATCTAATGAAGCCATGTCGATTTCGGCTTCACCCTCAATCATCATTTGTGCTAAATAATAACCTGTTCCACCAGCCGCCGTGATGCCAAAACTAAAGCCTTCGGCGAGCCAGAGGTTTCGCAGACCAGGCGCCGGACCAACAAGGGGGTTCCCATCGGGTGTGTAGCATATCGGACCGTTAAAATCATCCTTTAGGCCTACCTCTTCAGTAGAAGGTATTCTATGGATCATTGATAAATATTCTTGCTCAATGCGATCTAAATCTAGAGGGAATAGATCAGCTCTAAAACTATCTGGCACCCCAAACTCGAATCTAGCAGGTGCATTTTTTTCATATGGTCCAAGTATCCAGCCACCTCGCTCTTCACGTACATACCATTTAGCGTCTGCATCCCTTAAAACTGGGTGTTCCGAATTACCTAGCTCCCTAAATTTCACTAATTCTTCATCTGGCTCAGTAACGATAAATTGATGCTCAACTGGTATTGCTGGAATTTTAATTCCTAATAAAGCTGCAGTCCTTTGCGCATGATTGCCTGTTGCAGTCACTACATGCTCAGCAGTAATTGTAATTTTTTCATTGCTTTGGACTAAGTTACCGCCCTTTTCAACCATTTTACTACAAATTATCTCCCACTCAGACCCCCTCCAATGATAAGAGTCAACCTGTAGTTTGCGCTCTATAAATACACCTCTTTGGCGAGCTCCTTTTGCCATGGCCATTGTAACGTCCGCAGGGTTTATATAACCATCTGTTGGATGATAAATAGCCCCAACTAAATCTTCTGTACGGACTAACGGCCAGCGATCCTTGATTTGGTTTGGCGTCATCCATTCAAATGGCACACCACAAGTTTCAGCTGTGGAAGCATATAACATATACTCGTCCATTCTGTGCTGACTTTGAGCCATGCGGAGATTTCCAACCACCGAAAAACCTGCATTCAACCCCGTTTCGGCTTCAAGCGTTTTATAAAATTCGACAGAATATTGATGAATATGCGTTGTTGCATAGGACATATTGAATAAAGGAAGGAGCCCTGCTGCATGCCATGTTGAGCCGGATGTCAATTCGTCCCGCTCTAATAGCATGACATCATTCCAGCCCCCTCTAGCTAGATGATAGGCAATAGATGTTCCGACAGCACCACCACCAACTACAACTGCTTTAACATTGGTTTTCATTATTCTCTCCTACCGATAATACTTCTCTAGCATTATCTTGTGTTAACACCGAACCCAGCCGACATTAAAAATCAAAAATACGACTTATGCCCTTTTATTGACAAATAGAATTACTATTAGCCCAGCATTTATTT
>LULJ01000313.1_pt1 | contig 25361 bp, 27 predicted proteins | sample 728171 | NCBI WGS metagenome assembly LULJ01 (sample SAMN03860292, study PRJNA289734) | marine metagenome | biome: seawater column; feature: ocean; material: water; isolation source: Red Sea water column Station 169 - depth 25m | place: Saudi Arabia: Red Sea | collected 2011-10-15 | depth 25 m
TCTTCAATGTAATGAGTTGTTAAAATAATTGTAACACCTATTTCTCTTAATGATTTTACCACTTTCCACATCTCTTGTCTTAATTCAACATCTACACCAGCAGTAGGTTCATCTAAAAATAAAATTTTTGGCTCATGAGATAATGCTTTAGCAATTAAAACTCTTCTTTTCATTCCACCTGATAATTTTCGCAAGATTAAATCTTTTTTGTCCCAAAGACTGAGTTGTTTCAAGACTTTTTCAATATGTTTTGGATCTGGTTTTTTTCCATACAAACCTCTTGAATACGAAACGTTATTAAAAACAGTTTCAAATTGCTCTAAAGTTAATTCCTGAGGAACGAGTCCTATACGTGATCTTGTTTCCCTGTAATCCTTAATGATGTCAAAGTCTTCAACTGTAACTTTTCCTGATGATGGTTTTACAATACCACAAATAATGCTAATCAAAGTAGTTTTACCTGCACCATTGGGTCCAAGCATCGCAAAAATTTCTCCTTTTTTGATATTGAGGTTTATATTTTTTAAAGCATTAAAACCATTATCATAAACTTTTGAGAGATTATTAATTACTATTTGATTTTCTGACATTCGGTCAGTTATATAACTATTAATTCACTTAATACAATCAACTAAAATTTGATCTTTTTAGCTTTAAGAACCAATAAAGGTAAAAAAGTTGCGATGATAAAAGACAAAAATAATAATGATTGGGATATAAACGGACTAAATATTTCTTTTGATAACAATATTCCAACTAACAAACTCTTTGAGAAATCTGGTGAAGGAAATAACAAAAATCCAGCTATAAACCCAGTAAGGATTGAAATATATGCGGTTTTTTCATCAATCTTATTATAAAAACTATAAAAAACAGTTATCACGAACGCGCAACAAAATAAGTCAGCCAGTAAAAACAAATATAAAATATCAAAGCCATAAGATGCAATTACAAAAGATATTATGGATAAAAAAACAATTATATATTTTGAAAAATTAAAATAATTAGTCTTTTTTTTAAATTCAAATGTAGCTTTTCCATCGACTATAATTAAACTCGATATTGCATTAATTAAGGTATCTACTGTAGAGATAGTTAATGCTAGACCTAAAATAATAATTACTATTGATAAAAATATTGCTTGTTCATTTAGTAATAAGTAAAAAAAACTTAGATCGGGCCTTATTGATGAATTGATTGAAAAACCAACAAGTCCTGTAAAACCCATAAAAAAAACTATCGGCACAATTATCAAAAAAGATATAATCAAACTTTTTTTTAAAGTTTTATAATCTTTTGCTGCATAAATACGTTGCCAATTACCTTGGTGAAATAGATTTGTTGCTGCTACAGCAATAAAAAAAGTTAAACCAGAAGTATAACCAGGCAAATAAGATCCACTTAAAAGATGTAGGTTTTTTTCTTTTACAAAATCAAATGAGAATTTTGATCCTGTGAAAGACAAAATATATATTAATGAAATCAATAATAATAAACCAATAACAAACATTTGAATGTTATCAGTCAATATTGAAGCTTTTAGTCCACCATATAAAGTATAAGTTAAAGTACTCAATAGCACTATTAAAGCAGTGAGCCAAAGTTCAGTACCTGAAATATAGTTAATCAAAACTGCAACCGCTGTAACTTCAGCACATAAGAAAATAAACATATAAAAAATTGTCATCAGCAAAATAAGTTTAAATAAACTTTTACCAAATTTTTTTCTTAAAAATTCAATGAGCGTGGAACCTTGAGGAAACTCTTTTCTAATTTTTTTTCCAAGATATATAAAAAAAAACATTGGAAAAGCTGTCCCAAAGGAATATCCAATTACTGCACCTAAACCGCCCCAAGTTGCAGCTGAAGCAGGACCAAAAAGAATCCAGGCTCCTAGTGCAGACGCTGTCAAACTTGTTGTTAATGAGAGAAATCCAATATTTCTATTTGCGGTTAAATAATTTTTTAATCCTTGGTAGTTTTTAGAATAATAAATTCCAAATGATAAAAAAATTAAACATATAACAATTACTAAAGATAATGCGGTTGATTGTGTTAAAAAATATGTTTTATCCATTGTTCCCTTTCTGAATTACCGGACAGGTTCATAGGGTTTAATCTCAGTCTGTTAAGACACCCCTATAAGTATATTAATTTATTTTATTGATTAAGAAAAGAACAAATCAAAATTTCGAAGTTAAATTAAATTAATTATAATTTTATTTTATCAATTTGTGCGTGAGCATCTTTAATTGATTTTTCATAATCTAGAGCCATTTGATCCGCACTGATTGTCTCAACTTTTTCTATACCAAAGAAATTCAAAATAAATTTCAACCAAGGAGTTAAAAAGTCTTCATTACTATTTAACTTAGTACCTCCTGATGTAATTACTAAATAAGCTTTTTTATTTTTTAACAAACCTTCTCTTCTGCCATTAGGTTTAAATTTAAATGTTTCTCCAATTCTTGCGGCCAAATCCGACCAAGCTTTTAAAGTTGCAGGAGGACCATAATTATAAATTGGTGCTGAAATAATTATAATATCACTCTCTTTAAGTTCTTTTACAAGTTGATTAGAGAGCTCAAACATTTTTTTGTGATTTTCATTTTGATCTTTTTCATCAATATTCATTCCAGATTCTGTTAAGCCACTCACAAAAACCATCTCTTCATTTAAATCTCTATAAATAACTTCATCTTCAGGTTTTTTTATTTTTTCAAGTAACTTTTTAGCTAAAGCTCTTGAGGTCGAACCCTCTTTTCTAGCGCTTGAGTCAATTTGATAAATCTTCATAAACAATCATCCAAAATTTTGCAAAAAAGGAAATATATTAAGTAAATAATAACCTAATGCTTGTAATTGATTTGTTAATATTAATATACCTGTAATTAATAATATTACACCACCAATTTTTGAAATTAAATTAATGTTCTTTTTAAAATTTTTTGAAAAAATTAAAAATTTTTGAATTAAATAACCTGACAGAATAAATGGTAAAGCAAGACCTAAAGAATAAAATGATAAAAGTATTATACCTCTATTGATACTCTCTTCTGTTGAGGCAAGTGCTAAGATTGATCCAAGAATAGGGCCTATGCATGGTGTCCAACCAAAAGCAAAAGCCATACCGATTAATATTGGGCTAAAAAAATTAGTGTTACTATTTGTGTGAAGTCTTTTTTCATAATTCAAAAATTTTAAATTTATAATTCCAATTAAATGTAAAGATAAAATACAGATTACTAATCCAGCACCAATTCTTAATTCATTTGAATTTTGTAATAATACTTGGCCTAAAAAAGTTGAAGCGGCACCAAAAATAATAAAAACAATTGAAAAACTAATGAAGTACCAGAAATATAAGAGATATAACCAGGTATTAATGGTAATACACATGGGGATAAAAAACTAATCAAACCCGCACCTAAAGCAATAAAAATTTCTAACATCTAATAAATAAAATTTATATTATTCCTTGTAAGGAACAACGTGGTGTTTTTGAGCACCAAGTTTATCTATGCCTAAAACTACTTCCTCTCCACCTTTTAAAAACTGAGGTGGCTTCATATTCTCTCCAACACCTGGAGGTGTCCCAGTGCAACAAATATCACCAGGGTGTAAGCTCATACACGAGCTCATATAAGAAACTAAAGTTTTAATATCAAAAATCATTTTACTTGTATTTCCAGTTTGCATCCTTTTCCCATTTACATCTAAAAACATATCTAAATTTTGATAGTCTGGTAATTCATCTGTAGTAACTATGAATGGACCTATTGGACCGAAAGTATCAAAACCCTTTCCTTTATCCCATGTTAAACCTCTATTTTTTTGAAAATCTCTTTCACTCACATCATTAACTAGAAAAAAACCAAGGACATGATCTAAGGCGTTTTCAATACTGACATTAATAGCTTTTCTTCCAATTACAAAACCAATTTCAACTTCCCAATCAGTATGATTAGATCCTTTTGGTACAACTATTGGATCATTTGGTCCTGTAATACAACTTGTAAACTTTGAAAAAATAATTGGTTCTTTTGGAATTGGTAAATTTTGTTCCTCAGCATGATCTTTAAAGTTTAAGCCTATTCCAATAAACTTGGAAGGTTTTGAGACACACGCACCTATTCTTTGATTTGAGTCAATAGTTGGTAACTTTGATAAATCTGTGTTTTTTATTTTTTTTAAACTTTCAAAATTTAAAGTTTTTGGATTAAAATCTTCAATAACTGATGATAAGTCTTTGTAATTATTTTGATCGTCAATTACTGCAGGTTTCTCTTTTCCTTTTTCGCCTATTCGTAATAGCTTCATAATTCTAACCTTTTAACCCCAAATGAGTATATTTTACATTTAAATAATCTTTAATGGCCATTGATCCACCTTCCCTACCATAGCCAGCTTGTTTAATACCACCAAAAGGAGCTTCTGCAATTGCAACTAGCGGAGTATTAACTGCAACTGTTCCTGTTTCCATTAATTCAGATGCTTTATGTGCTTTTTCCATTGAATTAGTACAAATATAACTTGAAAGACCTAGTTCGTGATTATTTGCTCTTTCTATAACTTCATCAAAAGATTTAAAAGATAACATGGGCACAAGTGGTCCAAATGGTTCTTGTTTCATTATTGTAAAATCGTCTTTAACATGATCAAAGACTGTTGGCTCATAAAAAAAACCTTTATTGAATCCAGCTGGTTTTTTTCCTCCTAATAAAACTTTAGCACCTTCTTGCTTAGTTTTTTCAACCAATTCCTCAATTTCATTTAATCTTTTCTTAGTTGTTAATGGGCCTAATTGTGTAGATGGATCCATTCCATTACCAATTTTGAGTTTTTTAGTTTTTTCAACAAACAAATTTATAAACTCATCTTTTTTACTCTCTTGAATATAAAATCTATTTGGCGATATACAAACTTGACCATTATTTCTGAATTTTGCTGCGATTGCCATATCTGTAGCTTTTTTAATATCAGCATCATCAAAAACTATAAATGGAGAATGACCACTTAACTCCATTGTCACTCTCTGAACTTTATCAGCTGCTTGTTTTAAAATTAATTTTCCAACTCTTGATGAGCCAGTTATTGAAATCTTTTTTATAATATCAGATGCTATTAATTGTTGAGCGATACTAGGAGGATCTCCTGATAAAAGATTTACTACACCTGGTGGGACACCACATTCACTACAAATATTTACCATTTCCATTACAACTCCTGGAGTTATCACATCTGGTTTAATTATTACAGAACAACCAGCTGCTAAAGCTGTAGAAATTTTTCTTGCAGACAGAACTGCTGGAAAATTCCAAGGAGATAGTGCAGCTACAACACCTACTGGTTGGTAATAAACATGTACTCTAGTATCTTCAAATCTACTCTCAACTGTTTGACCGTAAATTCTTTTAGTTTCTTCTGCGTTCCACTCAAAAATATCCGCAGCTCCATTTACCTCACCCTTAGCTTCTACAAAAGGTTTGCCAACTTCTAATGTCATCCATTTCGCTAAAACATCTTGTTTCTCTCTTATCTTATCGGCAATACGTCTTATGATGTATGACCTTTGCCAAGGAGGTGTTTTTTTCCAAACCTGCAAACCTTTTTCAGCAGATTTTAATGCTCTATCAACATCTTTTGGTGTAGCTTTAGAAGCGTGACCTAAAACTTCCTCATTAGCTGGATTAATTACTTCGTATGTAGATTTGTCAGAGGATTGACACCATTTTCCATCAATGAATTGACCATATTTTTCGTACATCATTTAATCTAACATTACTGCAGGTTGTGTCTACTATGTAATTTTTACACATTAATTATTAACAAAAGCAATGGGCGGAACTATGCATAGCATGGATATTGTAAGAGGTTCATATGATTTTGTTGTTGTAGCAGAAATGCCAAGTTTTGATGATTTTGCAGCAATTAAATTAGTTGTTGAGGGATCTGGTGCAGTTAAAAACTTAACAATGTTAGAGGCTATTGATTTTACTAAAGCTACATCAAAAGCAAGTAAAATTGGTTATAAAGCACCCGGTCAGTAATTTTATATATAACTTCCAGTAGCGTTCTGGAAGTTATATTAATTTTTTTTTAATTTATTTGAGAATTTTAAATTTTCACTTTTAAAATTTGAGGAGTTTTTTTTTATATAATCGTCCATTATTTTGACTTTTTCAGCCTCAAATTCAGAAACCTTTCTTGTATTTAAATCAACATATAAAGCTAAGATTTCGATGGTCGATGCTAAATATTTTTTCTCCTTATGGATCATCTCCATTTTATATTGAAGTCTTTTTTTATCATGATCAAAAAAAATTAAATTAATATCTACTTCATCGTCAACTTTTAATTCTTGATTATAAGTAATATTTGACTCAACAATCATAGTGCTTTTACCTGTTGTTTTTGCTGAATGTTCTCCCATTTTAAAAATATTATTTAACGTATCTGCACCATATTTATCAAAAATTAAAAGATAGTAAGAAACATTCATGTGATTATTATAATCAATCCATTCTTTAATTATTTTTCTGGAACTAAGATAAATAGCCATTTTAAGTAAAATTTAAGATTATTTAATGATTTGGATTATCGTTATCCACTACGAGACATATTTCAGATTTAGTTAAAAATCTTCTTCCAGTTCCATTATCTAATGAGAACATTCCGCCAATTCCTTTTACGGCATCTATCGTAAGATCAGTATGTTTCCATTTTTCATATTGATCACCATTCATATAAAATGGAACACCACCTATTTCTCCAAGTTTAATATCATTGTCTCCCAATGGAAATTCACCCTCTTGGAAACACATAGGAGCACTCCCATCACAACATCCACCTGATTGATGAAACATTAATTTTTCACCATATTTTTCTTTAAGTTCAGATAGTAAACTTAGTGCCGAATGTGTTGCAGATACTTTCATATTTTTTCTCTGGCCCATGATATCGAATCATGGACCAGTATATATTATTTGATTAAAAGAAGCCTAATTTTTTCTCAGCATAAGAAACATGAAGATTCTTATTCTGTCTGTAATGATTAAGCATCATTTTGTGAGTTTCTCTACCAACTCCAGATTGTTTGTATCCACCAAATGGCGAGTGAGCTGGGTAAGCATGATAACAATTAGTCCATACTATTCCTGCTTGTATTGCTCTACCCATTCTGTGAGCTATATTACCATTTCTAGTCCATACAGCTGCTCCTAAACCATAAAGAGTATCATTGGCAATTTTCAATGCCTCTGCTTCATCTTTAAATTTAATCACAGATACAACTGGTCCGAAGATCTCTTCTTGAGAAATTCGCATGTCATTTTTTGCCTCAAAAACAGTTGGTTGAATGTAATTACCTTTTTCCAACCCACTGTTAAGTTTAGCAACACTTCCACCTGTTAGAACTTTAGCACCCTCTTTTTTTCCAAGCTCTAGATAAGATTTAATCTTTTCCATTTGCTCTACTGACGCTTGCGCCCCAATCATAGTTTCCATTTTCAAAGGATTGTCTTGAACAACAGCTTTTGTTCTAGCTATAGCTCTTTCCATGAATTTATCATAGATCGACTCTTGAACTAAAGCTCTACTTGGACAAGTACAAACCTCACCTTGGTTTAGATTGAACATTACAAAACCTTCAATACATTTATCAAAGAAATCATCATCTTTATCCATGATATCCTCAAAGAAAATGTTTGGAGATTTTCCACCTAACTCCAAAGTAATTGGAATTATGTTTTGTGCAGCATACTGCATAATCAATCTTCCTGTTGTAGTTTCACCAGTAAATGCAACTTTAGCAACTCTTTTTGATGATGCTAAAGGCTTACCTGCTTCTAATCCAAAACCACTAACAATGTTGACAACTCCTGGAGGTAATAAATCTCCAATAAGTTCCATCATAACCATAATCGATGCAGGCGTTTGCTCTGCGGGTTTTAAAACCGAACAATTTCCTGCTGCTAAAGCTGGAGCTAATTTCCATGTCGCCATTAATAATGGGAAATTCCACGGAACTATCTGACCAACTACACCTAATGGTTCATGAAAATTGTATGAGTATTGATTATTTGCTATTTCAGCGATTGAACCTTCTTCTGCTCTAATCACACCAGCAAAATATCTCCAATGATCAATAACCAAAGGTAAATCTGCTGCCATACACTCTCTTATTGGTTTTCCATTATCTAAACATTCAGCTGTAGCCAATAAATTTAGATTTTTTTCCAACACATCAGCGATTTTGTACAATATATTTGATCGCGTAGTGATATCTGTTTTTCCCCATTCAGGGAAAGCTGCGTGAGCTGCATCTAATGCTGCTTCTACGTCTTTTTCGTCTGATCGTGCAACTGAACAGATTTTCTCATTTGAGATCGGGCTAACATTATCAAAATACTTGCCTGATTTTGGTTCTACAAATTTTCCATTAATGTAGTTTCCATATTTTGCTTTGAACGGAAATTTAACCTTTAAATGAGAAGTATCTAATACAGATGACACTTTCATTGCTTCTGCACTCATTTTTTTCTCCTCTTGTTATTTATATAAGTTAATTAAAGACCTTTTTAGGAATGATGTAAATGGGTCAATAATGTTTTCAACTAAGAATTGTATTAATCGAGCTTAATTTTACTAATTTTATTGTCTGCTTTTCTCACAAAATAAATTCCTACTGATACCGCGATAAGAGATATCAAAACTTTGAAAGTGATCAATTCCTTCAGGAAAATATAACTCAAGATAGTTCCAAAAATTGGAATTAAATATGAAACTTGTGACTGAAATATCAGTCCATTATTAACTAAAATTCTAAATCGTAATAACCATGCAATTCCAGTAGAAACTAAGCCAAGATATATCACAGATATTGTAGAATCTAACCTTGGCGAGACATTCCATGGTTGTTCAACAATACTTACAATAGGTATCAAAATCAAAACTGCCCAAACCAGTATTGAGCCAGTTACATTTTCATTTTTTTTCTTACTAATTTTTAAAGTCAGAACACCACCTATTACATAACAAGTAGAGCCTAATAGAATTAGTATTGCGGAAAAAAAATTATTTTCATTAATTAAAATATTATCAGAAAATAAGTAAAGTATTCCAGAAAAACCTATTAAGATTCCTATTGTTTTGATAAAATTGAATTTCTCATTTTTTGTATAAAAATGACCAAGCACAGTTGAACTTAATGGTGTAGTTGACATCAATATTGCTGCCAAATTACTTTGAACTGATTGCACGCCGTAGGCAATTAAAAAAAAAGGAGCTACTAAATTTATAAATCCTATCATTGCAAACCAATGCCAATCCTTTGAAAAAGCTTCAATCTTTATTTTTTTATAATAACAAAGTAACAAAACTGGTATTGCTCCAAGAAACACTCTTAAAAATGCAATAGTAATTGGTCCAAATGAATAGGTTGCAATTTTGATATTAAAAAAAGCTGATGCCCATATTAAAGCTAACAAAATTAATAAAAGATAATCTAATAGTTTTGGTTGTCTCATTCAGTAATATCTTCAATTTTTCCTTTTGTAATTTTCTTTAAATCTGAGAAATTGATTTTAAATATACAATTTGGATGACCTGCGGCAGCAAATAAAAAATCAAACCTATTTAAAGAATTATCTATGTAAATATCAATATTTTCTAAATGGCCTACTGGTGAAACACCGCCAATAGTATAACCAGTAATGTTTTTTACATCCTCAGCAGTAGCCATAGAAACATCATCAAATTTAATATTTTTTTTAATTTTTCTTAGTGAAGCTTTCTTATCTCCAGCAACCAAAAATAAAGTAAACTTATTATCTGTTGTAAAAAGTAAGCTTTTAACAATAGCTCCAACCTCACATCCTAAAGAAGATGCGGCTTCTAAAGCAGTTCTAGCTGATGTTTCTAAAACACTAACACTTAAATTTTGGTCAAATTCTTTTATAATTCTACCAACTCTTCGAACTGGTTCTTTATCAAGTAATGTCATTATTCAACTCTGAATTGTTAGTATTCTTAGTCTTTTCAATATACACTTATGTTAAAAATGCATAGGTGTTATTAAGTAAAAGAGGATTATTTATCAGTCTTTATTTGGTATCACAACCCACAAGATTACAGAGGAGATATAATGAGCGCAAAAAATGTATTAAAAGTAATAAAAGATAAAGAGATTGATTACGTTGATCTAAGATTTACTGATCCTAGAGGTAAACTTCAACACGTTACGATGGATACTAAGGTAGTTGACGAAGATATGTTAAACGACGGAATTTTCTTTGATGGCTCCTCAATTGCAGGTTGGAAAGCTATTAACGAGTCTGACATGATTTTAAAGCCTGATTTAAGCAGAACTGTGGTTGATCCATTTACATCTCATAATACATTAAATATTTTTTGTGATATTTTGGATGCAATAAAAAAGGATCCTTACGAAAGAGATCCTAGAGGAACAGCAAAAAAAGCTGAGGCATATTTAAAAAAATCTGGAATTGGCGATAAAGCATTTTTTGGTCCAGAAGCTGAATTTTTTGTATTCGATGATGTAAGATTTAAAAATGACATGAATGAAACTGGCTTCAAAATTGATAGTACTGAAGGCCCTTACAACACTGGAAAAAAATATGAAAATGGAAATATGGGACATAGACCTGGTATCAAAGGTGGTTACTTCCCAGTTCCTCCTGTTGATAGTGCACAAGATATGAGAAGTGAGTATTTGAAAGCAATGAAAGACATGGGTATTAAAGTTGAGAAACATCACCATGAAGTTGCTCCAAGTCAGCATGAACTTGGGATGTATTTTGGAACTTTAGTTGATCAAGCAGATAACTTGCAATTATATAAGTATGCGGTTCATATGGTTTCACATTCATTTGGAAAAACTGCAACTTTTATGCCTAAACCAGTAAAAGGTGATAACGGATCTGGTATGCATGTGCACCAATCAATTTGGAAAGGAAATACAGCATTATTTTCAGGAGATAAATATGCTGGCTTATCCGATTTAGCTTTACACTATATTGGTGGAATTTTAAAACATGCAAAAGCTATAAACGCTTTTTCCAACGCAACAACCAATAGTTACAAAAGATTGATCCCAGGATTTGAAGCACCAGTCTTATTAGCTTACTCAGCAAGAAATAGGTCTGCTTCATGTAGGATCCCTATTACTTTAAGTAAAAAGGCTGCGAGATGTGAAATTAGATTTGGTGATGCAGCTGGAAATCCATACTTAACTTTTGCAGCAATGCTTATGGCTGGACTAGATGGTATTAAGAATAAAATTGATCCAGGTAAATCTTTCGATAAAGATCTTTATGCTTTATCTGAAAATGAAGTTAAAAAAATACCTACTGTTTGTGGCTCATTAAGAGAGGCAATGGAAAGTTTAGATAAGGACAGAGATTTTTTAAAACAAGGTAACGTTTTCACTGATGATCAGATAGATGCTTACATTGCTTTAAAATTTGAGGAAATACATAATTTCGAACACACACCACACCCAATAGAGTTCGACATGTATTATAGTTGTTAAAAATTATTGTCTAGTAGTGGCAATCTTATTTTTGCCAGGACCTTTTTTAACAACGTAATCTTGAGTTCCATTAGCTCCTGTTTCAACAGATTTGATTAAAGATCTTTGAAGGCTTTTCCTTTTTTCTTTTCTGTCTTCGGACGCTAATAAATTTCTAAATTCAAAAACGTTCATGTAATAATTATATACTAGATATGCATTTTAAGCAATACAGCTATGCAACTTATGGGATACTAAATTTTATTCTACTTTGAAAGACTCCCCACAACCACATCTCTCTGTTTCATTGGGATTATTGAACACAAAAGTTGAGGAAAAATCCTCTTTTTTGTAATCCATTTCTGTACCTAATAAATACATCACTGCAGCAGAATCTATAAAAACCTTAACTCCCTTGTCCTCAATTACCTCATCATTCGGGTTAAGTTCTTTAGAATATTCCATTACATATGACATGCCTGCGCATCCTCCAGATTTAACTGAAACTCTCACTCCTAAAGCATCTTTTTCGGCACTAGACATGATTTCTTTAATTCTGTTTGCTGCATTTTCACTTAATTTAATTATAGGATTCATTACAAATTTAACTCCAACTTAGCAGCATCTGACATCATATCTTTGTTCCAAGGTGGGTCCCAAACTAATTGAAGATCAACATCATCAATTTCTTCAACTTGCATAGCTCCTTCTTTTACTTCTTTTGGTAAACTCTCTGCAACAGGACAATTTGGTGTGGTTAAGGTCATTTTAATTTCAGCTTTTTTTCCTTTTACTTGAATATCATAAATTAAACCAAGTTCATAAATATTAACTGGTAACTCAGGATCATAAATTTTTCTAATTTCATTTATAATTTTTTCTTTTATTTCCATAATATTAATCTTCTGTACTCACTTGCTTTCCATCATCTTCCATTGCAGAAATCAAAGTATGCCATGATAAAGTAGCACATTTTACTCTCATAGGATATTGTTTTACTCCTGATAGACACATTAGTTTTGTTTTATCATCTTCTTCTAAAATTGTAGACTTTAATTCAGGATTTTCTTTTATCATTCCCAGAAAATCATCTATGATCTCCTTTGCTTCATTGTCACTTTTGCCTTTAATCAAATCTGTCATTATTGAAGCTGAGGCCATTGATATTGCGCAACCACTTCCTTCAAAAGAAATATCTTCAACTTTTCTTTGATTATTCAATTTTAGATAAACATGGACATTATCTCCACATAAAGGATTATTCCCTTTAGCATCTTTATTAAAATTCTCAGTCTTCCTCAAATTCCTTGGATTTTTTCCATGTTCTAAAATTATTTCTTGATATAATTCTTTTAAATTCATTTTAAATCAAAAATTTTTTTACATTTGTTTATAGACTCATTTAATTGATCAAAATCACTTTTAGTATTATAGACACCTACTGATGCTCTTGCACTAGCAGGAATCTCGAGTTTGTCGTGTAAAATTTGACAGCAATGGTGTCCAGCTCTAATAGCTACACCATCTTCGTCAAGTATTGTCGCGATGTCATGTGGATGTACCCCTTCAATCGTAAACGATATTACACCGCCTTTATTTTTTGGATTGCCAATTATTTTTACTGAATTATTCTTCTTTAAAATTTCTTGACCATATTCTATTAATTCTTTTTCATGTTTAATTATATTTTCAATTCCAATACTTTCTAAAAATTTGATAGACTTATCAAAAGCTATCACCTGTGCAGTGGCCATAGTGCCTGCTTCATACTTATTTGGAAGATCACCATAAGTAATACGATCTTTTTTAACTTCTTTAATCATTCCACCACCACCTTGATAAGGTGGTAATTCCTCAAGCCATTTTTTTTTTCCATACAAAATTCCAAGTCCAGTCGGTCCATACATTTTATGACAAGAAATTGCATAAAAATCACAGTCCAGATCTTGCACATCAAGTTTCAAATGTGGTGCACCTTGACATCCATCTACAACAACAATTATATCTTTTGCGTGTGCAAGCTCAGTAATCTCTTTGATTGGTAGGATTGCACCAGTGACATTCGATAGATGATTAATGGCAATCACCTTTGTTTTTGGAGTAATTTTTTTTTCAATATTTTCAATTGGAATTTCTCCCTCTTCATTTATTTCAGCAAAATTAATCTTTATATTTTTTGATTTTCTCAAATAGTGCCATGGTACATAATTTGAATGATGCTCTAACTCAGTGAGTAAAATTTCGTCACCTTCATTCAAATACTTTTGGCCAAGTGTATTAGCAACTAAATTGAGGGCTTCTGTTGCACCCTTAGTAAATACAATCTCATTTTTATCTTTTGCATTAATATATTTTTGGACAGAAGATCGTGTATTTTCGTATAAATTTGTAGCTGCCACTGCCAAATAATGAATACTTCTGCCCACATTTGAAAATTCTTTAGTATAGAATTCGTTTATTCTATCAATAACAACTTTAGGTTTTTGAGAAGAATTAGCACTGTCCAAATAAACTAGATCATTGTTTTGTATCTTTTCATCAAAGATAGGAAACTCTTTTTTAATATTATCTATGTTCATTTTTTTAAACCAATCATTTTTTTTAATAAATCTTTAATTTCAGCGTCAGTAATCTTTTCGATTACATCAAGCAAAAAACCATTTATTAATAGTCCTTTAGCTTGTTTATAATTTAGTCCTCTAGACATTAAATAAAAAATTGAATTATCATCAAGACTACCAGATGCTGATCCATGAGAACATTTAACATCATCAGCATAAATTTCTAATTCAGGTTTTGCGTTAAACTCTGAGGTTTCATCTAACAAAATTGCTTTACTTAATTGATATCCATCTGTTTTCTGAGCCTTTGAGTCTACATATATTCTTCCTTGATAAGCAGACTTTGTATTTTTTCCAAGCACACTTTTTATTAACTGATAGCTTTTTGTATTTTCAACCAAATGATTTATAGTAGTTCTTATTTCGTGCTGTTTATTTTCATCTAATGAAAAAATGCCATTTATAAATGCTGAAGAATATTCGCCTTTTAGATTACAATTTATCTCATTTTTGAAATAGTCTGAGCCTGCAGAAAAAATAAAAGTTTCAGAAATACTATTTTGTTTTTGATTTATATTATTAAATGAATATTTTAAATTTTTATTCAACGACTTATCAATTTTATAATTTTTAAGAATCGCATCTTTATCCAAATTAAAATTGTAAAAAATATTCATAAAATTTTTTTCACTATCATCACTGAAGAAATCAATTAACTTTAGTGTACTGTTTTGTTCAAGCTCAAAATCTAATCTTAAATTAATATTCTTTGATTTCATTTTTTCATTGGTTAAATGATAAATGATCAAGGGTTTTTTAAATGAGTAGCCTTTTTTAATTAAAATTTTAGAATGTTTATTACTTAATGCAATATTCAAATCAATTAATGAATTATTGTTTTCAGACTTATCATTTGTGTAAGAGTCTTCAATTATTTCAATCTGTTTTTTATCCTCATAACTAAAGTCAATTTTTTCAATTCTTCCATTAATAAAAATAATTTTATTATGTTCTAAATCATCTATAAAAATTGATGAATCAATCTTATTTTCAATTGAATAATCATTATAAAAGCTCAAATCTGAAATATTATTACTAATTATTTGATTTATATCTAAAAACTTCCAGTTTTCTTGTTTTCTATTTGGGAAACCATTTTCAATGAATTTATTTAGGTAAGATTTTTTTATCTCAATATCTCTATTAGAAAAATTAGAAACTTCTTTAATTTTGTTAAAATCTATTTTTAATTGTTCCTTCATCTAATTAAAACTCTCATATCCTTTTTTTTCTAATTCTTCTGCAAGTTCAGGTCCACCTGATTTGATAATCCTTCCATTCATTAAAACGTGAACGAAATCTGGCTTAATATAATCTAATAGTCTTTGATAATGAGTAATGATTAAAAAAGAATTTTCATTATTCCTTAATGTGTTTACACCATCTGCAACTATTTTTAGAGCATCTATATCTAAACCTGAGTCTGTTTCATCTAAAATTGAAAGTTTTGGCGCCAGCATTGACATTTGTAGAATTTCATTTTTCTTCTTTTCTCCACCAGAGAAGCCTACATTTAATTGCCTATTAAGTTTTTCTTCATCAAATTTCAGTTCTTTAGCTTTTTCTTTTACGAGTTTTAAAAACTCGATAGCATCAAGTTCTTTTTGTCCACGAGCTTTTCTAATTGCATTTAGAGAAGTCTTTAAAAAAATATTAGTATTTACCCCAGGAATTTCTAAAGGGTATTGGAAGGCTAAAAATATACCTTTGTGCGCTCTTTCCTCAGTTTCAAGCTCAAATAAATTTTTATTTTCAAATAATATTTCTCCAGATACCTCGTAACCTTTTTTTCCCGATAAAATATTAGATAACGTACTTTTTCCAGAGCCATTAGGACCCATTATTGCATGAACCTCACCTGGGTTTATATTTAGTGAAAATCCCTTTAAAATTGACTTATTTTCAACATTTGCGTTTAAGTTATTAATTTTCAGCATTAACCCACGCTCCCTTCAAGACTAATTCCAACAAGTTTTTGTGCCTCTACAGCAAACTCCATTGGTAATTGCTGAAGAACTTCTCTGCAAAATCCATTAACAATTAACCCAACAGCTTCCTCAGGATTTAATCCTCTTTGTTGACAATAGTGCAATTGCTCTTCACTTATTTTTGACGTTGTTGCTTCATGAGCAACATTTGAGTCAAAATTTTTGTTCTTTATATAAGGAACAGTGTGTGCCCCACATTTATTTCCCATTAAAAGAGAGTCGCATTGAGTATAGTTACTAGAATTTTTTGCTTTTGAATTTATATCTACTAATCCTCTATAGGTCATATCAGAAAATCCAGCACTAATACCTTTGGAAATTATTTTACTTTTAGTATTTTTACCAAGGTGGATCATCTTTGTCCCAGTATCTGCTTTTTGATGATTATTTGTAATTGCTATTGAATAAAATTCTCCAATTGAGTTATCACCCTTTAAAATACAACTAGGGTATTTCCAAGTTATAGCAGAACCTGTCTCTACCTGTGTCCAAGAAATCTTAGAATTTTTTCCCTTACATAGTCCTCTTTTAGTTACAAAATTATAAATTCCCCCTTTTCCATTTTCATCTCCCGGGTACCAGTTTTGAACAGTTGAATATTTAATCTCTGCATCATCAAGAGCTATTAGTTCAACGTTAGCAGCGTGTAATTGATTTTCATCTCTCATCGGCGCAGTACAGCCCTCTAAATAACTCACATAACTTCCTTTATCAGCAATAATCAAAGTTCTTTCAAATTGACCAGTTTCTGATGCGTTAATTCTGAAATAAGTCGATAGCTCCATTGGACACTTTACACCTTCAGGAATATAAACAAATGACCCATCGGTAAAAACTGCAGAGTTTAATGTCGCAAAAAAATGATCTGTTGTTGGAATTACTGTTCCTAAATATTTTTTTACTAAATCAGGATGTTTTTGTATTGCTTCTGACATTGAACAAAAAATGATTCCATGTTTTGTTAATTCACCTTTAAATGTTGTGGCTACTGAAACAGAATCAAATACCGCATCGACAGCTACTCCATTTAATCTTGCTTGCTCTTGAAGGGGAATTCCTAATTTATTATAGGTTTCTAAAAGTTTAGGGTCTAATTCATCTAAGCTCTTGGGTTTATCCTTCATGCTTTTCGGAGCCGAGTAGTAATATAAATCTTGATAATCAATTTTAGGATACTTAGGTTTTTGCCAGTTAGGCTCTTTGAGAAGCTTAAATCTTTCAAATGCTTTTAATCTAAAATCCAACATCCATTTAGGTTCTTTTTTAATATTTGAAATAAACTTAATTACATTTTCATTTAGACCTTTTGGTGCTTTAATATTTTCAATATCAGTTGTAAAACCGTATTTATAATCTTTTAAATTTTCTATATCTTTTTCTCTAGTATCCATTTTATAATCTTCTTTCAAAGTTTTCTTTTACTAAGTCGTCTAAACTTTTTTTATCAAAAAAATTATTGATGTGAGTTTCAAGTTCATCCCAAAGATTGTGAGTTAGACATTTTGTAGATTTACCGTTGCATCCTTTTTTTGACTCTTTTTTACATTGGACAGTTTTTACTTTTTCATCTACTGCATCAAAAATATTTGTTAATTTTATTTCTTTAGCTTTCCTATTTAAAATATATCCACCTTGAGTTCCTCTAACGCTTTGAACAATTTCTTTTTTTCTCAATTTTGAAAAAATTTGTTCTAAATAATCTAACGAAATGCCTTGTCTTAAAGATATATCCCTTAGAGAAACTGGATTAATTCCATCAAATCTAGCCAGATCCACTAAAGCCATTACCGCATATCTGCCTTTAGAAGTAAGTCTCATATTTCCTTATTTTACTGGGGTATATATAAACCTGACCAAAATAGTCAAGTATCATTAGTAAAAAAAAGCTAACATTTTGTCACGCAGTTGTGATAAACCTAATTTTTTTTTGAGAATAATAATCAATAACAATTATGGAAAATAAAATATTAGAAATATTTATTCCAGGACCTGCAGGTAGACTTGAAGCCAAATATTATAAGAGTAAAAAAAATACTTCACCAATAGCTTTAGTTTTACAACCACACCCTCAGTATGGAGGGACAATGAATAATAAAGTTGTTGTGGAAACTTTTCATACTTTTATGGAAAATGATTTTTCAGTTTGCAGAGTAAATTTTAGAGGTGTAGGAAAGAGTGATGGAGAATTTGACAATGGCCAAGGTGAATTAGCAGATGCTGCGGCTGCTCTTGATTGGTTAGAGAGAGAAAATTTTGATAATTCTCAGTGTTGGGTTTCAGGTTTTTCTTTTGGGTCATTGATTGCTATGCAACTTTTAATGAGGAGACCTGAGATAAATAGATTTGTCGCAATCTCTCCCCAACCAAATGTTTATGATTTTTCATTTTTGTCTCCGTGTCCAACTTCTGGGATAATGATTTATGGAAAAAAAGATGAATTGGTACCTGTTGAACATATCGATGAACTAAATAAACGGTTAAGTGCGCAAAAAGGTATTAAAGTTGAATTTCAGTCAATCTCAGAAGCAAATCATTTTTTTTCAAAAAATGAGAACGCACTTTCAAAATCTCTTGATAAATACATAAAAAAAGAAACAGCTTTGTATTAAAAATTTTTAACTAAAACTCCACCAGTTACCGATTTTTTACATCTGGTTGTATTTGGAAATGAAATAGGCATACCTTTTAGTGATCTTATTGCTAAAAAAGCAAAAGCTTGAGACTCGATAAAGTCTCCGTCTAATTCATATTGATCAATTGAATTAAGATTTATATCATCAAAGTTACTTTTTATACTTTCTAACAAATATTTATTTTTTCTTCCTCCGCCACATACTAACCATTTACTTTTTTGAGAATTGTTCTTATTGTGAATAAAATTCATTCCATTGGAAATTAATTTAGCGGTGAAATCAGTAATGGTTGCAGCACCATCTTCTAATGAAAGTCCTTTTGCAAAAAAAATATCAAAATTTTTTATATCTAAAGATTTTTCAAAATTAGATTGTTCAGAAAAATTGTCCAAAGCCTGATTTAAAATCAATTTGTCTGTTTTTCCAGATCTTGCTACTAAACCTTCTTTGTCATACCCTTTTTTTGAATTTTTTCTCATCCACTCGTCTATCAAACAATTGCCAGGTCCAATATCACAGGCATAAATTTTTTCTTCTAAACCCAGGTTATTATATTCTATTGTGGAGGTAACATTAGAAATACCTCCAATATTAAGAATATTCATTGGAAAACCTAAATTAAATTTTTTATTTAATTCATTAGCTAGAGCATTATGAAAGATTGGCGCTAGAGGAGCGCCCTGCCCCCCATTTTCTAAATCATTTTGTCTAAAATTATAAATAACTTTCTTTTTCGTTAATTGAGATAGTAGTAATCCGTCACCCAATTGTTTTGTAATTTTTTTTTCTGGAGCGTGAAATATTGTTTGACCATGGAAACCAATTAAATCAACATCAGTTTTTGATAGTTCAAGGCATTTATTAACAGCCTTAAAATGAAATAAAGTTATTTCTCTTTCTAAATCTTTGATTTCAACTTGATATTTGGTTAAATCATCTGGATTTAAGATTTTATCCCTAATTTTAAGTATTTTTTGAGTTAATTCTTCATCATATTGAAAGTATTTATCAAATAATATTGAAAATTCTTGATTACCATCTGACTTAATTATGGATACATCTACTCCATCCGATGAGGTACCACTCATTAAACCCATTGCTGTGTAAATTTTATCCATTCTTATTTTTTTTTATTAAATAATGTATATTGTGGAACTATAGACTTATGGATAAATTTTTAAAAGAATTTAAAGATAGAGGCTACTTCTATCAATGCACGAATGAAAATGAATTATCCAAATTAATAAATAAAGAAAAAATTAAAGGTTACATAGGTTTTGATTGTACTGCTGAAAGTCTTCATGTTGGAAGCTTACTTCAAATCATGTGTCTTAGACTTCTTCAAAAATATGGGCACAGACCGATTGTCTTATTAGGTGGAGGAACTACGAGAATTGGAGATCCTTCAGGTAAAGACAAAACAAGGAAAATTTTAACTGAAAAAGAAATAGACAAAAATACAAAAAATATTGAAAAAATATTAAAAAAATTTTTAAATAATAACAATCCAAAAACAAAACCTATTTTTTTAAATAATTATTCCTGGCTTAAAAATTTAAATTATATTTCATTTTTAAGAGAAATAGGAAAACATTTTACAATTAATAAAATGCTTACTTTCGAAAGTGTTAAAACTAGATTGGATAGAGAACAATCTTTAAGTTATATGGAATTTAATTATATGATTTTGCAAGCTTATGATTTTTTAGAGCTAAACTGAGTCAGGTGCTATTTGGTTAGATGAAAAATTATTATCATCATATGACTATTGGCAATTTTGGAGAAATATCGATGACAGAGATGTAATAAAATTTTTAAAAATGTTCACAGATTTAGATATTGGAGAAATTGATAAAATGAAGGATGAAGACATTAATAAACTAAAAATTAAGCTAGCTAACGAGACAACTGCTATGCTTCATGGTTTAAAAGCTGCTAAAAGTTCAGAGCAAGCGGCAAAAGAAGCTTTCTCAGGAACTTCGCTTGGTTCAAATCTACCTTCAATTAAAATTAAGAAAACTGATATTGAAAATAAAATGAGTATTATAGATCTTGTGATCTTATCTAAATTAGAAAATTCAAAGAGTGAAATCAGACGTCTTATTAAAGGAAATGCAATAAAACTGAATGATGAAATTATATCTCAAGAAAATCTGATTATTTCTTATGAATTATTCAGACAAAATTACTTAAAACTTTCTGTGGGAAAAAAAAGACATTTAAAAATTGAGTTAAGTTAATTCTTTTTAATTTTTTCCAATGTTCTTGTAATAAATCTGGGTGTTAAAGTTTTGACAGGATTTACTGAAGTTTTTAAATTTTTTGGAGGGCCTTTGATCTTAAAACTCACTCCAAATACTCCCTCACCAGTTTTTTTTCCAACTAATATTTCACCTAGCACAGGTAATGAACCAATAAAATTATTAATTGTTGTGGCCGGCACCAATGTGCCCTTTAAACTAACTAATTTGTTTTTTTCAACATAGCCCTCCATTAAAATAGATATTGCAGGACCAATCGCATAAATTTCTTCAATGGTCAATAAATCACCCTCATTTTTAAAATTCATTTCAAATTCTGTGAAACGTATTCCTTCTCCAGATAAAATATCCGCAATACCTTGTAAGGATGCTAATGTGAGAATCTTTGTCAATATAGGTAGCTCCTTTAATTTAAAATCATAAATTTTTATTTGTGAAACAGATTTTTTTGATTTTTTTGAACTAAAGAAATCGAGTGATCCTTCATCAAAACCTTTTACAAATTTATATCTTTTTACAAAAGGTTTCGCCTCATCAACAAACAAAGTGGTAATTTTATCATTATTATCTCTATTTATTGTGAGTTTTAGTTTTTTATTTTTTGAAAAGCTTCCAATTAAGTCAGCTTTATATATTTCTTTATTTTTGATTAAAATATCTCCTTTGAAATTTGATAAATAATACTCGCTATCTAAAAAAATTTTTTTTACATCAATTTTCAAATTACTATTAATATCAATAATTTTAGTATCTTTATCGTTATCTGATAACAAATCCTCAATTAAACTATCAGCATTAAAACTAGACCCAGTTAATAAATATCTTTTTTTATTCCTTTTTAATCTGATTGAGTTTTTTTGTTTATCATCATCAAGGTAATCTAAATTTATTTCATCAAATCTAGAAATTTGAAATTTTTCATTGAAGACTAGATCTTTTATCTTAATATAGTTTTCATCTTCATTAAGATTAAAAATTTCAATTACAATTTCATTATTTCTATTTTTAGACCCTTTAAAATTTAAAATAACCTCATTTTTCTCCTTTTTTTTGTAATTCAAATAATCAATCTTAAAAGGATTGTCTTTTATTTTAAGAGTTATTTCAAAATTTTCAGTTTTATTCTTATTTGAAAAAAAATACCCTATATCATCATTTTCATTTTGATAATTTAAATTTCCATTTCCCTCAATAGCAAAGTTATTCTTTTCATATTTTAATTTTATTTTTTGATCTAATAGAGAAATAGTTGTTTTTTGTTTAGGAAAAAATTTTTTTAATTTCAAATTATTAGGTATTATTAATTCATGAACTAGTATTTGGGAATTAATTTTAAAATTTTCAAATTTAAATCCTTTCTGTATTTCAAAAGAAAAATTATTATTAGAAGTTAATGATATTTTTTCTATTTCAAAACTTGGTAAAAATGGTTTTACTAATAAATCTATATTTCTTTTATCTAAATCAGACTTTTTATGCGCAAAGGTACCATCTACAAAAAAATCATCATTCTTTTTTTTTATGGATACTTTTTCTGAGGAAAATTCTATTCTATCAAATTTAAAATTAAGATCTTTAACTAAAAAATTATTTTTACTATAGTCAAAAATAAAGTCTAACTTGCGTAGATCGTATTTTTTTAATACATTTAAATCAACATCTTTTACAAGACCATTGATCTCATAATTGCTTTTAATATTTCCATTTGAATCAAATTCTAACTTTATATTAGCAATCAAATATCCTTTTTTAATGGCTTTTTCCATTATGAACAGTTCAGGAGTATTTTGAAATGATCTTAAAAAAGAAATTAAGTTTTTTAACTCAAGAGATTTTGATGAAATCTCTAAATTTTCAATTGAAAACTTATCTTCTATTAAGGACTTTAACGAAAGTTGTGTTTTTATATTTTCAATTTCTATTTTTTTACTTTGATTTATAAAATTTGTACCAATTGTTTTAGCTTGAAGTTTAAATTTAAATGGATCTAAAATTAATTTTATTTCTTTTAATTCAACTTCCAAATTTTTATCAAATTTTCTAATTTTTTCTGTTATCTGATTGTTAAATTTATCAGTTTCAACTCCAAAAATACTTAGGTACGCTAAAGTAATAAATATGAAAAATAATATAGTTATAAAAAGTTTAAAAAATATTTTCATTATGTTTGATACAGCGATTGTTCTAAAAATTCATCAATTTCTCCATCTAAAATCTTATCTGGATTAGAGCTTTCAAAGTTCGATCTATTATCTTTTACTAATCTATATGGTTGTAAAACATAAGATCTTATTTGATGTCCCCAACCTATTTCAGATTTTAATGACTCGGTATTTTCATTTTCTTTTTCTTTTTTTTTTATCTCAAAATCATAGAGTCTTGCTCTAAGCATGTTCATGCATGTCTCTTTATTTTTATGTTGAGATCTTTCATTTTGACATTGGACTACAATTTTAGATGGTAAATGAGTAATTTTAACTGCACTATCAGTTGTATTAACATGTTGACCACCAGCACCACTAGATCGATATGTGTCAATTCTCAAATCTTTATCTTGAATTTCAATATTAATATTTTCATCCACAACTGGATAAACCCAAATACTAGCAAAACTAGTATGACGTCTTGCACCTGAGTCAAATGGGGAAATTCTTACTAACCTGTGAATTCCAGACTCTTTTTTTAACCAACCAAATACATAATCTCCTTCAATTTTAATTGTTGAGGATTTTATACCTGCCTCATCACCCTTATGTTCACTTATTAATGTTGATTTATAATTTTTATTATCAGACCATTTTAAATACATTCTTCTCAACATATCTGCCCAATCTTGGCTCTCAGTACCTCCGGCGCCAGCGTGAATTTCTATGTAACAATCAAAAGAGTCAGACTCATTTGATAAAAAACAATTAATTTCATTTTTTTTTGCTAATTTTCTTAAATTCTTGATACTTCCTAAAACCTCATTTTGTATGCTGGTATTATTTTCCTCTAAAGCTAGTTCATACAAATCTCCTAAGTCTTTTAGTTGATTTAAAGAACTTTTGTAAGAACCAACCAAATCCTCATACTTTTTTATAATCTGTATATTTATGATCCATTAATAAAACCTTAATATATTATTCGTATCTAATCTATTATTATTTGAATATAGCACTTTGCCATCAATAACATTCTTGCTTTTATATGCCTCTAAAATTGTATCTTTAGATGAAAATTTTGCTTTTTGACCTGTCGTCGGGTCAACTACCATCATTGTAATTCCATCAGCAACTTTAAATGGTCGAGCGTCAGATTTTCTAATAGCTGATTCGATAAATTCCTTAAAAATTGGTAGAGCTGTTTTTGAACCAGTTTCGAATTTGCCTAGTGGTTGTGGATTATCCATACCCACAAAAACTCCAATAACATAATTTGAGGTGAACCCAATAAACCATGCATCGGTATTTTTATTAGTTGTTCCTGTTTTGCCCGCAAGATTCAAATTTAAATCTCTTAGTTTTTTTCCTGTTCCTCTTTTTACAACACCCTCTAGCAAAGAAGTAATTTGGTAGGCTGTCTGAGGAGAAAATACTTGTTTAAAATTATTTCCTACATTAGGAAAATCCTTGCCAGTATATGAAAGTTTATCACAATTTAAGCATGATCTATTTTCATTATTTAAAATTGTGTTTCCCTCACTATCCTGAACTCGATCAATCAAAATTGGTGAAACTAATTTTCCTCCATTTACAAAAGCTGAATATGCAGATGTGAGTTTTAACAAAGTTGTTTCGGCAGAACCTAGGGAAATAGATAAAAGCTCATCAGGATTTTCATAAATGCCAAGATTTCTAGAAAATTTTGCAACTTTATCTACACCTAGATTCTGTGCAATTCTTACTGTCATTAAATTTCGTGACTTTTCCAAACCAATTCTCAAAGTTGATGGCCCATAAAATTTTTTTCCATAATTTTCTGGCTTCCACATTTTTAAATCAGTTCCTTGATCTAAAACTAACGGTGCATCTAAAACCAATGAAGAAGGAGTATAATTATTTTCTAGAGCTAAAGCGTAGACGAATGGTTTAAATGCTAAACCAGGTTGCCGCAAAGCTTGTGAAGCCCTATTAAACTCACTATTTTTGAAACTAAATCCACCGCTAAGAGCAACGACTCTACCTGTGAAAGGATCCATTACAACGATGCCACCATTTATTTTTGGTAATTGTTTAAGGCTAAACTTATTATTTCTTATATTCTTAACATAGATTACGTCTCCCACTCTAAAAAGGTCATCTAATTCTTTTTTAGTCCATGAAATATCATTGTAATCTATGATTCCT
>LULJ01000253.1_pt1 | contig 25283 bp, 28 predicted proteins | sample 728171 | NCBI WGS metagenome assembly LULJ01 (sample SAMN03860292, study PRJNA289734) | marine metagenome | biome: seawater column; feature: ocean; material: water; isolation source: Red Sea water column Station 169 - depth 25m | place: Saudi Arabia: Red Sea | collected 2011-10-15 | depth 25 m
ATAAAACTCATAATCGTATCACTCAAAAAATGATCACCCTCCATAATTCTTAATAATGAGATTAAAAGAATTGAAGCATATGCAAATGTGTTCCATGAAGTTTTATTGAAAATTATTAGTAAAGCCAAAGATAACGTAAAAAAAGAAACGTCACCTGAAACGAAACTACAATTGGTACTGCAATAATCAACATTTAACCATGGAATGGTAAATGGCTCTTCTCCTCCAAATTGAATGGTGTCATTAGGCCTTGCACGACCCCACAAATTTTTAAAAATAGAGTTTACAACAACACCTGTTCCGATAACAAGACAAGAAAACAAGTAAACCCACTCTCTGACTGCAATATTTAAAATTTTTTCTTTGTAATAAATTTGTTTGAAAACAGCAGCTATGGGAACAAAAAAAACTAATAAAGCCATGAGAGGTAAAAGCATTTTACGGACAAAATAGATAAACCAGTCAGACTCTGAAGCAATAAATTTACCTTCCTGTCCAAAAAATAGGCCACTAACAGTTATGTCTAATGAGGGAAATATGAAAAATAATATTGAGAGTAGGAGAGTTATGGTAAGAGTTTTAAAGTAAAAATTAAAATTCAAGTAAAGAGAGAAAATATTTTGATAAAGATTGGCAATAGTACTTGAAATTATTTCAACATTATTATTTGGAATTAGTTTGTCAGTTTCTGATGTAAATAACTTGTTTTTATCTGCTAGTTTTTTTGAAATAAATATTGTTGAAAGGTATGCAACAAGCGTACCACCAAAGATATCACTAATAAAATGAGCGCCAACTATGACTCTCGTAGATGCAATAATAATTGCAATTGTTATCAATGCATTTTTAATTTTCGGAAAGAGAAATAACATACAGAAGATAAACGCAAAAATAGTTGCGGTATGACCTGATGGGAATGAATGCCATTTGGAGTCAAATTGTATTATATCTAAAGATTTTAATTCAAAGCCATTATATAAAACTGGTCGTGGTCTTCCAATTATATGTTTTAATATTTGTGTAACTATACCACTTAATAAGATATTTAAAAAAATAAATAGACTAATGTCACTTATGGTTTCCATAATTTGATTTTTACTTTTAATAATTTTTATTAACCCCCAGATTAAAACAGTAGGTACAAAAAAATATAAAGAGTCACCAAAGTGAGTGAGTGTTCCAAAAAGAGACTTTGTTTGATGATTAATACTGTCAAAAAAAGAAGCTACTGAATAATCAAATAATAAGAAAAAAAAAGCTCCAATTAACAGATAAATACTTATTCTTTTTTCTTGCGAGTTTAACTGATTGAAGAAAGTCATAATTTATTAAAGTTGATATTTATGAATGATTTTGTTGTCATATCGAGTATGGTTTTATTTATTGAGTCACTATCTTCTATTGGCATTGTATCAAGGGAACTAAATTTGAATTCTATTTGGCAATCTGAAAAATAGTCTGGTTTCACTTTGTCACTAAAAAACAACATTAAATCTAGTGGATAATTTTCTTCCAATATAAATTCGGATTTTTTTATATCACAATTTAAATCATTTTTTAAAGTATCATAGATAACGGGACTCAATGTTTTATTCTTATATTGTGAATAAAAAAAGACTGAAGTGAAAAATACAACTAAAATCAAAGAAAATGAGATAGTTTTATATACTGTAGTTAAGGATTTTTCTTGGAGAGAAAAAACTGGATTAATTAATGATACTAAAATTATCATTAAATAAAAAATATAATTTATCTGAGGTATCTCTGAAGTACTGTGATAAAGGGAGGTATCAAAATAAATTATGCCTGCTGGTATAAAAAAAAGGGTAACTAAAACTATTTTCGACCATTTTAATTCAACAAATTCTAGTGTTCTAAAAATATAAATAGACTTTATTGGTAATAAAAAGATTAAAATCGATATATTTAACTTATTAGAAAAAATAAATATAAACCAACAAAGAATTATTGAAAAAAGGAATATAATCAATTCCTTATTCCAGTTAATTCTTTTTATGCCATTATAAAAAATAGAAATAATTAGCAAACTTAATAAAGGTAGTAAAAAAATAACACTCTTTGAAAGTTTCTTTAATAAAATATTTGGATCGAAATTAAGTATGGAATAGTAATCCGTTTTATTAATACCCTGAATAATCAGAAAAACTAAAAAAGATATATAAATAAAACTTAGATAAGAAATTAAGTTAAGACGTTTTTTTTTCTCTAGCTTTAAATTAAATAATTTTATGAATATCAAAAATGTTATTAATATAACAAAATAATAATTATTGAGAATTAATGCAATTAAACTAAATAATATAAAAAAAAATACATTATAAAAATTTTCATCATCGAAAATTTTTAATAAATAATAGAATATTAATAAAGTCACCAAGCCTGAAATAAGAGAACCATCAATGGTTATCATTGAAATTAAAATTGTGCCACTTAACATCACTGCTGTAAGAGGCATTAAATAATTGAGGTCATAAAATTTTAATTTAATAATTTTATATGAGACAAAAATTAATAATCCTAAGTATATAAAATTCGGTAGTCTAAATAGAAAGTAATTGTTAAAACCAAAAAAATTCGTGAGCTTTGATGCGATATTTAAAAATATCAAATGTGGATTGAAAAACTCTGAAAAATTTGAAACTAATTCATTATCTTTAATTGTGATAAGAATTTTTATGTCTTCAATAGAAATATATGGTGCACCTAAAGTTATTGCACCGAGTAATCCAATCCAAATAATTGTGAAAAAAACAGTCGGAATATTATCTAGGAATCTAAAGATGCTCATTTTCTGATTTAACTAAGTTTAGTAGCATATAGATCTAATTTATTCTATATATTGTGGTTATTTCAATTTTCTTGATGTTATTTTTACCCGTAATTATAATCAAAAATAAGAGATTAATCTCTTTTTACAGCCTTATAGAAGCGGCTTTTTTCTTAGTGGGCCACTTCTTTCTTAAAGGGTTAGGACAAATTGTTCTAACCCTTTTTTGATTTCTATATTATCCTTTTTTAAAGATGTTGAAGTTAATTTTCATGATACTCTTCTTTTTTATTGGATATTTTCTTGCTGATACAGGATTAGTGGATATTCCATTTAGAAATATTCCAATTTTAGAAAGTTTATATGAGGTTGTAGATTAAATGATTAATACAGATAAAGTTTTACATGGTTTTACCGATCTTAAAAATTTAAATGTACTTGGTCCTATTGTTTTAAACCAAGCGAAGGGGATATATGTTTACGATCAAGATGGAAAAAAATATTTAGATGCCAATTCAGGATTATGGAATTCTGTGGTTGGTTTCGATCATCCCAGAATGGTTGAAACAGCAAAAAAACAATATGAAAAATTTTCTGGTTACCACGCCTTTTTTGGAAGAATATCTGAACCAGCTGTAGAACTTGCAGATAAATTAATTGAAATATCTCCTTTCACGGATGGTAAAGTTTTTTTTACAAACTCGGGATCTGAAGCTAATGACACTACTGTAAAATTATTATGGTTTATTAATAAAAGAAAAGGGCATCCCAATCGAAGGAAAATAATTACTCGAATAAATTCATATCATGGTGTAACGGCTGTTTCTGCTTCGATGACAGGAAAACCATACAATAGTGAATTTGGATTACCCTTAGATGGTTTTTTACATTCAGCTTGTCCTCATTATTGGAAATATGGCTTAGAAAAAGAGAGTGAGGAAATGTTTACCAAAAGAATGGGTGAAGATTTAGAAAATTTAATTTTAAGAGAGGGACCTGATACCATTGCAGGTTTTTTTGCAGAACCTGTTATGGGGGCAGGTGGTGTGATACCTCCTTCAAAAGGATATTTTGAGATAGTTCAAAAAATTTTAAAAAAATACAATATTCCATTTATTGCTGATGAGGTAATTTGTGGTTTTGGTAGAACTGGTAACTTATGGGGATCTCAAACATACAATATTGATCCCGATATTATTATTGCCTCTAAATGTATCACATCAGGTTTCTTTCCACTTGGTGCAGTCATTTTGGGAGAAAAAATGACAAAAGAAATGATGGAGGCTTCTTATGAGGCAGAGGAATTTTTTCATGGCTTCACAGCTGGTGGACACCCTGTAGGTTGTGCCCTAGCACTAGAGGCAATTGATATTATCATTAATGAAAAAATGATTGAAAATGTTAGACACCTTGAGCCAATTTTTATGGGAGGTTTAAAGAACTTTGAAGATTTAGAGTTTATAGGTGAGTCTCGCGGCATTGGACTTATGGGTGCTTTAGAGATGGTTCAAGATAAAAAAAATAAACTACCCTTCGATGGTTCGATATCCATTGGCGAGCGTGTTGCTAATAAGTGTATTGAAAATGGTTTGATATGTAGACCTCTTGGCCCATCAATTGTGTTATGTCCCCCTTTTATTACATCAGAGGAGGAGATGGGTATAATATTTGATACTCTAGAGAAAACTCTTAAAGAAGTATTTAGTGAAGTTAAATCTTTAGGACAATAGATCCCGAGGTCTTTCTATTTTCCATATCTGTGTGAGCGTCAGCAACATTATCAAGATCATATTTTGTAATTTTATCCAATTTAATTTTATCTTTTACAATCATCTCAAATAATTTATGGCTTGCAATTTCAAGCCACTCTCTATTAGCGTAAAAATGGAATAGTGTAGGTCGAGTTAAATAAAAAGAACCAAATGCTAGATCTGTCATTTGAATGTCTTTATATGGTCCAGATGATTGACCAAAGCTAACTAACATCCCATGTTTTTTTAAACATTTAAATGATTGAAACATTGTATCTTTACCAACACTGTCATAAACCACGTCAAGGCCTTTGTTATTTGTGATTTTTAATACTTCATCTAAAAAATTTTTTTCAGAGTAATTTATAACCTCGTCAAAGCCTCTTTGCTTTGCTAACTCACATTTATCTGAATTACCAGCTGTGCCTATTAATTTTGCACCAATGTCTTTTATCCATTGGCCTGCGATCAATCCTACGCCTCCAGCCGCAGCATGAAATAATACCTCATGATTACTTTGTAAGTTATAACTGTCACAAACAAGATACTTTACTGTTAGTCCTTTAAGAATTGATGCGGCTGCTTGATCGAAAGATATGCTATCTGGGATAGAAACTACGAGATCCTCTGATATCATTCTATGTGTTGCGTATGCATTATTAGGTTGCGCATATGCTACGCGATCCCCTATTTTAAACTTTGTAACATTAGGGCCTATAGCTTCAACCTCGCCTGCACCTTCAGAGCCTAAAACAAGATCTTTGTCAACAGGCCAAGGATATAATCCTGCTCTAAAATAAATATCGATGAAATTTACTCCAATTGCTCTATTTTTAATCAAAATTTCATTCGATTTAAGTTCAGTGAGCTCAATACTTTTCCTTTGAAGAACGCTTGTATCACCGGGCTTATTTGCAACAATTGAATACATTAAAGGAGCCTATCATCTAAAAAAATTATCCAACAGTCAATTTGAAAGTCTTGAAATTCAAAATTGAAATCCCAAATTTATAGTAAGAGAAATTGCCATTTGGAATTTCTTTATTAACGCAGGTTTAAAAACTGCAATTAACAATTAACGCTTAAGGAGGTTAATTATGACTACATTTGACTTATCTCCTCTATGGAGATCATCAGTTGGTTTCGATGAGTTTGATAAACTTTTTGATACCGTCTTTTCTACGAACAATAAAGGTGCTTCTTATCCACCATATAATATCGTCAAACATGACAAAAATATTTACCAAATTACCATGGCTATCGCCGGTTTTGGTGAGGACCAAATAGATATATCCCAAGAGGGTAATCTTTTGACTGTTAAAGGTGAAATGGGTGATGATAAAACTATGAATAAATCAGAATATCTTTATCGAGGAATTGCCAACAGAAATTTTGAGAGAAAGTTTGAGTTAGCTGATACTGTAAAAGTTATAGAGGCTGATTTAAAAAATGGTCTGTTAAGTATAAATCTTGAAAGAGAAATACCTGAACACCAAAAACCTAGAAAAATAAAAGTTAATACGAATTCTAAACTTTTATCAGCTTAAATAAAAAAATAGGGCTGCTTTTTTATAAGCAGCCCTAATATTTAATCTAATTGAGAAGCAACAAATTCCCAGTTTACTAGACTATCTAAAAAAGCTTTTAAATAATCAGGTCGTTTGTTTCTATAATCTATATAATAAGAGTGTTCCCATACGTCACATCCCAGTATTGGCTTCATTCCATCAACTAGAGGATTAGAAGCATTAGGTGACTTTGTGACCACTAATTTACCATTATCGATGGCAAGCCAAGCCCATCCAGAACCAAATTGAGTTGTTCCTGCCTGAATAAAAGCTTCTTTGAATTGATCAATCCCTCCTAGGTCTGATGTAATTCTACTCTCCAATTCGGACGGCATAGAGCCTCCCCCATTGGGTTTCATACATTGCCAAAATAAAATATGGTTCCAATGTTGACCTGCATTATTAAAAATTCCTGCCATCGATGAGTCTTTACTTGATTTTACAACTATTTCCTCAAGAGAAGAATCTTTCATATCAGTGTCTTTAACAAGATTATTTAAATTTGTTACATATGTTTGATGATGTTTGCCATGATGGAAATCAAGAGTTTCTGATGACATATATGGAGCTAAAGCATCATTTGCATAAGGTAAGCTTGGTAATTCAAAAGTCATATTTATTTCCTTTAATTAAAATTCTTAATGCGTATTTTTTATATTATTGTGGAAACAATGACAACCTTTGAAGAAATAGATACAAAAATATGAGGAATATAGTTAGTATTCAGTCTACTGTCTTAAATGATAAAGTTGGAAATCATGCCGCTCGATCAATCTTAAGTGACAAAGGTTATAACATTTATGAGATACCGACTGTAATTTTAACATCTCATAAAGCTGTAAAGGGCACACTTCAAATCAATGACAACAGTTTAAATCCATGGGTAATTTTTAATAAAGTCAGGAAAACATATAAATTAAGCTTAAATGATTTAACAATTATTGGCTACACACCCAACTCAAAGATTTCAAAATCGATTGGTAAAATTATTAATGTGCAAAATAGAATTGTTTTAGACCCTGTAATGGGAGATATAGGAATAGGTCTATATGTAGAAAAAGACGTTGCAAATTTTTTTAAAAAAGTAATAACAAAAGTTAAATATATATCAGCAAATTTTTTTGAGTGGTCATACTTAAATAATAAAGATGTAAAAAACTATAGTATTAGCGAGATCATAACTGACCTCAAATCGTTTACGAGGAAGTTTAATAGTCAAGTATTAATAAGAAGCATTCCAAAAAATAAAAAAATATTAAATATTATTTGTAATAAAAGAGAAATTTTTGTCATAGAAACACCTTACATCAATTTCAAAGAAAGATTTCATGGAGCTGGCGACCAATCTACAGCTTTATATGCTCACTATATCTATAAAAAAAATACAACAAGAGAAATACTAGAAAATGTTACGAATGATATTTATGATATTTTGCTAAAAAATAAAATACGTTCTCAAAAAAGAAAAAAAAGATTTAAAGCTAAGAGCTTAAATAATCTTTGATCAAGATTTCTGCTATTTGTACAGTGTTTAAAGCAGCTCCCTTTCTTAAATTGTCAGACACGCACCAGAAATTAAGACCATTTGGAATAGTAGGGTCTCTTCTAATTCTGCTAACGTAGACAGGGTCTAAACCTGCAGATTCAATCGGAGTTACGTACCCCTCATCAGCACGGTAATCAATCATTTTTAGACCAGGGGATTTCTTAAAAATTTCTCTTATTTGGTCCTCGTCATAAGGCTTTTCAAACTCGATGTTTACAGCTAGTGAATGAGATATAAATACTGGTACACGAACACAAGTTGCAGTTAGTTCAATGTTTTGATCAAGAATTTTTTTTGTTTCATTGTACATTTTCCACTCTTCTTTGGTTTGACCGTCCTCTAAGAAAACATCTATATGCGGGATAACATTAAAAGCAATTTGTTTAGTAAATTTTTCCTTCACTACTGCTTCATTTGCATAGATTGATTTAGTTTGATTAAATAATTCATCTGCAGCTTCTTTACCTGCACCAGATACTGATTGATAAGTTGAAACAACAATTCTTTTAACTTTGAAATGATCATGCAAAGGTTTAACCGCAACTAGCATCCCCATAGTTGAACAATTAGGATTAGAAATGATATTTTTTTTTCTAAAGTCTTTTAGCGCCTCAGGATTGACCTCAGCGACTACTAATGGGACATCTGGATCTGTTCGAAAATGAGAGGTATTGTCAATTACTATACAACCTTGCTTAGCAGCTTTAGGAGCAAACTCACTTGAAACTTTCGCACCTGGTGAAAAAATAGCTATGTCAGTATCAGAAAAATCATATTCAGCTAAGTCTGCTACTACAACAGACTTGTTTTCTCCGTAATCAATTGTGCTTCCTTTAGAACGAGAAGAAGCTAAAGCGATTAAATCAGAATATTGAATTTCTTTTTCATCAATAATATCTAAAACCTCTCTACCGACATTTCCAGTTGCTCCGACAACAGCAATTTTAGGTTTTTTAGAAGAAGCCAACTTAAATTCTCTCAATTATTAAATCGCCCATTTTAGAACAGGAAACAAGAGTTTGGTCTTCATTTGTGTAAATGTCTCCAGTTCTGTAACCCTCAGAAAGAATTTTTTGGACAGCACTTTCTACTTTGTTAGATAACTCTGGTTTATTGAGGTTATATTTTAACATCATAGACAAACTTAAAATGGTAGCGATTGGATTTGCTTTATCTTGACCTGCAATATCAGGGGCACTTCCATGAACGGGCTCAAAAAGTCCATGTCTTTTGCCATTTTTTTCTTCTCCTAATGATGCCGATGGTAACATTCCAAGCGAACCAGTGAGCATAGCAGCACAATCACTCAGCAGATCTCCAAAGAGGTTATCTGTAACTATTACATCAAATTGTTTTGGGTTTCTGACAAGTTGCATGGCACAATTATCTGCTAACATATTTTCTAGTGTAATATCTGAAAAATCTTTATGAGTTTCTTTCACAATCTCTCTCCAGAGTACACCTGTTTCCATAACGTTAGCTTTCTCAACAGATGTTACTTTATTATTTCTTTTTCTGGCTAAATCAAAAGCAACTCTGGCAATTCTATCTATTTCGTAATCGTAATAAATTTGTGTGTCGATCGCTTTCTTACCATTTGGTGTGTCTTCAATTCCTCGAGGTTGACCAAAATATACTCCACCAGTCAATTCTCTTACAATCATAATATCTAAATTGTTTACCACTTCATTTTTTAAAGTTGAAGCTGAAACAAGAGCATCAAAAACTAATGCAGGTCTCAGATTTGCAAAAAGTTCTAATTCTTTCCTCAAACCTAAAAGCCCAGCTTCTGGTCTTTTTGATCTTTCAACGTCATCCCACTTTGATCCACCAACTGCTCCCAATAATACAGCATCTGAATTTTTTGCTTTCTCTAAAACAGAATTAGTTAAAGGTTCGCCATTAACATCATATGAAGCGCCTCCAACTAAATCTTTTTCATAACTTGCATTAAGACCTTGCTCATTTAATTTTTCAATTACTCTTATGGCTTGATCTGCAACTTCCACACCTATGCCATCTCCAGGTAAAACTAAAATTTTAGAACTCATTTAATTTTTTTTAAATAACCAAGGTTTTTTATTTTTTTTATCCTCTTCGTATGCATTAATTTTGTCTTGGTAACCAAGGGTAATGCCTATATCGTCTAATCCCTGCAAAAGTCTTTCTTTTCTGAATTCTTCAATTTCAAAATTGATTGAATGATTGCCAGCTTTAATGATTTGCTCCGGAAGGTCGATAGTGAACTCAATTTGATTTTTAGCTGCTGTCATTAACTGATCGAGGTTTTCAGGGCTGACAACTATCGGTAAAATTCCATTTTGAAAGCAATTATTATAGAAAATATCTGCAAAACTTGTTGAAATTACGCTTCTTATTCCAAAATCTTTAAGAGACCAAGGGGCGTGTTCTCTACTTGATCCACAACCAAAATTATCACCAGCAACCAAAATTTTTGACTGATCAAAAGGAGATGTATTTAAAACAAAATCTTTAATGAGGTTTCCATCGTTATCATATCTCATCTCATAAAACAAACTTACACCAAGACCAGTTCTTTTAATTGTTTTGAGAAATTGCTTTGGGATAATCATATCAGTATCGATATTAACAATTGGTAAAGGAGCTGCGATACCTTTTAAAGAATGAAACTTATCCATTTTATGTAAAATCTCTTATATCTGAAATGTTTCCAGTAATAGCAGATGCCGCAGCAAGCTCAGGACTCATTAAATGAGTTCTACCACCTCGGCCTTGTCTACCTTCAAAATTTCTATTAGAAGTTGATGCGCACCTTTCACCTGGTTTTAATTGATCGGGATTCATACCAAGGCACATTGAACATCCAGCCTCTCTCCATTCGAAGCCAGCATCTTTTAAAATTATATCAATTCCTTCTTCTTCTGCTTGTTTTTTAACTAAGCCTGATCCTGGTACTATCATTGCTTGAACGTGTGAAGCAATCTTTTTGTCCTTAACAATAGATGCAACTTTTCTTAAATCCTCAATTCGACCATTTGTGCAAGAGCCAATAAATATTTTATCTAATTTTATGTCTGTAATTTTTGTTCCGGGCTTAAGACCCATATACTCAAGTGATCTTTCAATACTTTTCTTTTTATTTTCTGTTTTAGCACTACTTGGATTTGGCACCGTGCCTTTCACTGACACAACATCCTCAGGGCTAGTTCCCCATGTCACCATTGGGTCAATTTCTGAACTATCTATAACTATTTCATGATCGTAATTTGCATCATTATCTGAGGGAAGAGATGACCAGTATTCTACTGCTTGATCCCAGTGTTCAGTTCCAGGGGCATAAGGTCTGCCTTTTATATAATTAAAAGTTGTTTGATCTGGGCTAATTAAACCGGCGCGAGCACCAGCTTCAATGCTCATATTACAAATAGTCATTCTGCCTTCCATTGAAAGGCCCATAATAGATGAACCAGCATACTCAATTACATGACCAGTTCCTCCAGCTGTTCCAATTTTTCCAATTATGTACAAGATTAAATCTTTAGAATTTACACCAAAAGGAAGTTCACCATTGACCGAAATTCTCATATTTTTTGCAGGATTTTGAACAATTGTTTGCGTAGCCAGAACATGCTCAACTTCACTTGTTCCGATACCAAAAGCGAGAGCTCCGAAAGCTCCATGGGTAGAGGTGTGACTGTCTCCACAGACAATTGTCATGCCCGGTTGGGTAATTCCCTGCTCAGGACCAATGATATGAACAATACCTTGTCTTTGGTCCATTAAATCAAAATATTGAATTCCATGCTCTTTAGTGTTTTTTGCTAAAGTTTCGACTTGAATTTTACTTTGTGGGTCCTCAATATTTTGTCTATTTATAGTAGGAACATTATGGTCTGCGACAGCTATCGTAGCCTCTGGTCTATGAACGGGACGATTGGATAGTTTTAATCCTTCGAAAGCTTGAGGGCTAGTTACTTCATGAACTAAATGACGATCAATATATAAAAGATTAGTCCCATCTTCTCTTTGACCGACAAGATGCTCAGACCAGATTTTATCAAAAAGTGTTTTTGGGCCTTGGTTGCTCAAGATAATACTTTTAGCTTTTAGTTTCTGCCTCTTCTATTTTTTTCTCTACAGGCTTTTCCTCTTTTGGCTCATCTTCAACTTTGGGTTCTTCTTGTGGTGATGATTCCTCTGATTTAGTTTCTTTAATTTCTTCTTTAGAGTTGTCTTCAGACTTAGGGGCTTCTTGAGATGAAGTTTCCTCTGTTTTGGTCTCTTTAGCTTCTTCCTTTGGTGTTTCGTCAGTTACAGGTGTATCTGATTTATTTTCTTCAGTACTAACCTCTGAAATTTCTTCAGCATCTTCGATTGTGGATACAAATTGGTTATCATCATATGATCGACCGTCAGTTCTTTCTGCAATTCTTGCTTTTTTACCAGACAAACCTCTTAGATAATATAATTTAGCTCTTCTTACATCACCAACTTTTACACGTTCGATTGAGTCGATAACATTACTGTATAATGGAAAAACCCTTTCAACACCTTCACCACTAGAAATTTTTCTAACAGTAAATGAAGAATTAAGACCGTTATTTTTTTTACCAATACAGACACCTTGAAATGCTTGCACTCTCTCTTTATTTCCTTCTTTAATCTTAACGTTAACTTTGACAGTGTCACCTGGCGCGAAGTCTGAAACCTTTGAACTTTTTAAAATCTGCTGAATTTGTGATTGTTCGTAATTTTTAATAATTTCATTCATTGTGTGCTCCATCCAATATTAATATATGGGTGGTATCAGAGCGGCATATTCTACTCATTTTTGTTTTTTTTTAAATAGTTTTTAAATAAATCTGGTCTATTTTTTTCAGTATTTTCCAACGAATTTTGGTGTTTCCAAAGATCTATATCAGCATGTTTACCACTCACGAGTATAGAAGGTACTTCTATTTCTGAATGATCAGGGGTTATCCATGGGTTTGGTCTAGTGAATTGATCATGTTCAACTAGTCCATTTTGAAATGACTCAATAGTGTGGGTATCATTATTTCCAAGAACACCAGGTTGGAGTCTCATTAACGCCTCAATAAATAATAATGATGCTATCTCTCCTCCGTTTAATATGACATCGCTCACAGAAATTTCTTGAAATTCATAATAATCAATTACTCTTTGGTCAATGCCCTCATATCTACCATTTAGTAAAATAAAATCTTTATTTAAATTATAATTAGTTAATTTTTTTTGAGTGAGTTTTTTACCTTTGGCAGAAAAACATATTTTAATACAGCTATCTAATTCATTTTTATTAAAGTTTGCTTCGATAGATTTTGAAATTATATCAGGTCTTAATACCATACCTGCGCCACCACTAAATGGTTTATCATCAACAGAGTTCGCAGATAAATCACTGTAATCTCTTATGTTGATAGTATTGATTTCGAAATGATTTTTTGACAGAGCTTTGCCCAACAAGCCATGTTGTAAAATTCCAGGAAAAACTTCTGGAAATAAAGTAAGGATATTGAATTTTAACATTAATTTTTAATTATAATTTTTTTTTCTTTAATATTTACAAATGGAAAGTTTTGCTCAGTAAATCTGAAAAATTCCTTTTTTTTACTTTTAATAAAATATATTTCCAATAAATCCCCTGCACCAAAATTTACAACTGAAGCAACTTCTCCAACTCTCTGGTCTTTATTATCAAATACCTCAAGGCCCTCTAAATCGTGGAAATAATATTCATTTCCTTTTACTGGTGATAGTTGTTCTTTTTTTAAAAAAATTTTTTTATTAACAAACTTTTCAATGTCTGTTCTATTATTTATTTCGTCGATTGTTATAAGTGGGCTTTTTTTATCAAAAGATACTAGTTTTAAGTTAATAGTTTTTTCATTATCTAAATAAAATTTTTTAAATTGATTTACATCACGATCATCATTTAAATAACTGTGAAACCTTAGCAGACCCTTAGTTCCTTTAGGTCTGCCAATTACACCAACTTGTATGAAACGCTTCTCAAAGGGAGTCACAAGTAATTACTCTTTAGTTTCGGGTTTATCCTCTGAAACCTCAGTTGAACCCTCTTCCTCTTTTGGCTCTTCTTTTGCAGGAGTTTCTTCTTTCTTTTCCTCCGGCTCAGAAGTCTCCTCTGTCTTTACCTCTTCAGCTGGTTTTTCAGCTGCTGCTTCTTCAACAGGCGGTTGCTCTTCTGTGGTAATTACCTCCTCAGTAGGTTTTTCGTCCTCTGCTTTAGCTGCTTCTTCAGTAGCTTTTGCATCTTCTGCAGCTTTTGATGCTGCTTCTTCTTTTGTTTTAACTCTTTCTTGAGCCTTTGCCTTTGGTAAATGCTTTTTTGTTTTCTCAGTTATTTTTGGAGCTTCCATCATTCCTAATTCAGAGAGAATTTTTTGAACTCTTTCTGTTGGCAGCGCTCCAACCTTAAGCCAATGTTCAGCTCTTTCTTTGCTAAGCATTACTCTTTCCTTGTGATCCTTGGGAACCATTGGATTGAAGTTGCCAATTTTTTCAATAAAGTTACCGTCTCTTGGTGCTCTCTCATCTGCAACCACAATTCTATAGAAAGGTCTTTTTTTTGAACCTCCTCTTGCTAGTCTTATTTTTGTCGCCATGATTTCTCCCTTCTGTATTTATTCAATCGTTGGCATTTGGTTTCCGCCTAATAAACTTTTTATTTTATTTGCAAAACCTGGTTTTTGAGCTTGTTTCATAAGTTTTTTAGTTTGCTCAAATTGTTTTAAAAGCCTGTTGACCTCGTGTACCTGTCTACCAGACCCTGTTGCTATTCTTCTTTTTCTTGAAGCTTTTAGTAAATCAGGATCAACTCTTTCTTCTCTTGTCATTGAGCAGATTATTGCTATTTGATGATCAATAACTTTTTCGTCAAAATCTCCACTCTCCATCATATTTTTAATTTTGCTGACACCTGGCATGTGTGACATTAGTCCAGACATTCCGCCCATTTTTTTCATTTGAGTAAACTGTTTTAAAAGATCATTCATATTGAATTTCCCACTCATCATCTGAGATTGGAGATTTTCCATTTCTTTTTGATCAAAATCTTTTTGTGCTTTTTCAACTAATGAAACAACATCTCCCATACCAAGAATTCTAGAAGCTATTCTCTCTGGGTGAAAAACTTCAAAATCTTCAATATTTTCTCCTGATCCAAAGAAACGAATTGGCAAACCTGTTTGATATTTTGCTGAAAGTGCAACTCCTCCTCTTGGGTCTGCGTCTAATCTTGTTAATATAAATCCAGTAAGTGGTGCTGTGGAGTTAAAAGACTCTACAACGCTTAGGGCTTGTTGACCCATCATTGAGTCTAAAACAAGTAAATTCTCTTGTGGTTTTGCTAGATCATGAATTGTTTTAAGTTCTAAAAGTAATTCCTCATCTGTACTAATTCGACCTGAGGTATCTATAATTAAAACATCCGATAAGAGTTTTTTACTTTGTTCAAGTGCATTATTGATAATATCTTTTATATTTTCATTTATTGGCTCGATAAACTGAATATTATTTTTTTGAGATAAAATACGAAGTTGGTCTATAGCGGCCGGTCTTCTTAAATCTGTTGACACAAGTGCTACAGATTTATTAAGAGAATTTTGACAGTAATGAGCAAGTTTTGCAATTGATGTTGTTTTACCTGCACCCTGCAGACCACACATTAAAAAAGTTGAGGGTTTATTTTTAAAGTTTAGCTCGCTACTTTGAACACCAAGTATTTCTGTTAGTTCATCACTTACTATTTTAATTATTTGTTGTCCTGGCTGGACGTTTTCAATTACTTTTTGACCAAGTGCTTTTTCTTGGATTTTTTTAATAAGATCTTTAGATACTTTAAGAGAGACATCTGCCTCTAACAAAGCAACTCTAACCTCTCGCAGGGTTGTCTCTAAATCTTTTTCAGTGATAGCCCCTTTATTTGAGAGACCTTGAAAAATTCCAGTTATCTTATTTGTTATATTTTCTAACATTTAAAAAATAAAAAAAATCGGCGAATGATACTCATCGGCCGACTAATTTTTCCTTTATTTAGTGAGGAATTTATATCACTATAGCTGGTCTATGAAAATACCTTTTATGAAAGCTCAAGGAGCAGGAAATGACTTTATTATTGTGGATAAAAACGTTGATTTCATTAGAAAGTCAAAAAAGGTTATTAAAAGACTTTGCGACAGGCGTTTTGGGGTAGGTTGCGATCAATTAATTCTATTAAAAAAAATCAGTTCATATTATCAAGTTACATTTTATAACTCAGATGGCTCACTTGGGAAAAATTGTGGGAATGGATTGCGATGTGCCTACAAATTTTTAGTTGAAATAAAAAAAGTTAAAAAGGCAGTCATTAAAACTCATAAATTTTTACATTTTGGTAAGAAAACTCAAAAGGAATACAAAATCAATGTTGGGGAAGTAACTTTAGATTGGAAAAAAATTCCTTTATCCAAAAAAATGGACTCTCAAAGTATTCAAATTAAAAGAATAAAGATACCTGGGTTAATAAAAATAATGGGGGCAAATATTGGAAACCCTCATTGTGTAGTATTAGTAAAGAATTTAAAGCTAATTAAATTAAATATGTTAGGGCCTTCACTTGTAAAAAATAAATTATTTCCTGATCAAGCTAATATTACTTTTGTAGAGGTATTAAAAAAATCTAAAGTGAAAGTATTATTTTGGGAGAGAGGTGGCGGACATACACTAGCATGTGGTTCAGGAACTTGTGCTACTGCTTTTGTTTTAAATCATAATGACTTTGTGTCCTCTAAAATCAAAGTGGTTACTGAACGATCAGTATTAAAAACAGAAATCAAGGACAAGATGGTATTCCTTCAAGGCCCTGCAGAGTTAGTTTATCAATCATCGATTAATATTTAAATGTCTAAAGTTGTTAATTTTGGATGTCGACTAAATAACTTTGAAGGAAAAAAAATTGAAGAATTATTAGCAAATAATAATGAAAATATGGTTGTTATAAACTCTTGTGCTGTCACAAATGAGACTGAGAGGCAGGTAAGACAAACTATTAGAATTTGCTAGATGAAGAGCTCGAAGTAGATTTTAAAGAAGACATATTTGACTCTCCTCAAGATATCCGCCCATCTTTAGATAATAAAAACCTTAACATCAGAGAAAGCCTTGTAATTCAACAAGGATGCAATCATAGGTGCACATTTTGTATTATTCCTTTTGGTAGAGGTAATAATAGGAGTTTTGATCCTTTTTACTTGATTGATGAGGTAGAAAGAGTTGTAGAAAATGGTGTCAAAGAAATTGTTTTAACAGGTGTTGATATATCAGATTATGGGAGCGATTTTGATCACAAATATAACATGAGCAATTTAATTTTAGATATTTTAGATAAAACTAAATTACAACGTCTTCGACTCTCCTCAATAGACTGTGTTGAAGTTGATGAAAATTTTAATGAAGTGCTAAAAAATCAAAGAGTAATGCCGCATCTTCACCTTAGTATACAGTCTGGTGATGACATGATACTGAAAAGAATGAAAAGAAGACATAATTCGAAAGATGTATTTCAATTTGTTGATCGTTGTAAAAAAATTAGAAAAGATATTTCATTTGGTGCAGATATTATTGCAGGATTTCCTACGGAAACGGATACGATGTTTAAAAATACATACAAACTATTAAGAGAAAATGAAATTTCTCACCTCCACATATTTCCTTTTTCTCCAAAAAACAATACTCCTGCCTCAAGGATGCCTCAGGTTTCTAAATCAATTATTAAAAAGAGAGCAAAAATTTTAAGAGATCTTGGTGAATTAATTTTAAAAAAAGTCAAATCCAAACTTTCATTACCAAGAGAGATCCTTATTGAGGAGTTAAATTCAGGATTGGCTATTGGATATGATCAAAATTATATCAAACATAAAGTACCCTTAGTAGGTGTACCCGTTGGAGAAGTTATCAGGGTTTAATGTTTTTTTTAAAAAAAATCTTTCAAAAGAATTTAAATATAGATGAGATAGAGGATCTTTTGTTTGATAATGGTGTAGAACCAAAATTTGCAGATTTAATTATTTCAAAAATAAAAGAAAATAAATCACAAGAAAAGGATATTAAAAAAGTTATTAAAGATGAACTGCTTACAAAATTCAAAGAAAAACAATTTGGTGGTTTTTCATTTCAAAATAAAAGTTTGTATATTATTGCTGGAAATAACGGCTCGGGAAAAACAACATTCATAGGTAAATTTATAAATCTAATTCAAAAAAATGGCTTAAAGCCTGCTGTAATTGCAGCAGATACATTTAGGGCTGCCGCAATCGATCAACTTGAACATTTCACAAATCAATTTGAAGTGCCCATTCATAAAGGTAATAATATGGAAGATCCATCTGCTGTTATTTTTCAAGGTATTGATAATCTGAAAGAGAGTGATGTTATTATTGTTGATACATCTGGGAGACAGCATAACAACAAAAACTTAATGGCTGAGCTAAAAAAAATCTCAGATATAGTTTCAAAAAAATCTGATCAATTTAATTTAATAAGGGCTTTTTTGACATTAGATGCTAATACTGGCCTTGCATCAAAACATATAATAGAAGGTTTTCAAGAATATATCACTTTAGATGGTATTATTTTAAATAAGGTAGATTCTAATGCCAAGTATGGAGCTCTTCTAACAATTATAAATGATTTTGATATTCCTGTAGTATTTGAAGGATATGGCGAAGGCATGAGTGACTTAAGAGAGTTTCAATTTGAAGGATATTTAGATAGACTATTATAAAATGAAACAACTCTTTGAATTTTTTCCCTTAATTGTTTTTTTCGCAGTCTATTATAAATCAGATAAAGATCTCTATTTAAGTATTGCTGCTGTAATAGTTGCAACATTTATTTCCCTTATAGCCATCTATTTCAAAGAAAGAAAAATTTCAACAATGATGTTAGTAAGTACAATTATCTTAGTTGTTTTTGGTGGTTTAAGTATTTTTCTAAAAAATGAGATATTTTTTAAAATGAAACCAACAATTATAAATGCTCTTTTTGCTGCAGTTTTGATTGGAAGTACGTTAATTAATAAACCTGTTTTAAAGTTATTATTAAACTCATCATTAAAATTGACTGATGAGGGTTGGGGATTAATGAATAAAATGTGGTCAAGCTTTTTTATTCTTTTAGCTGTTTTAAATGAAATAGTTTGGCGGACTCAAACAACTGATGTTTGGGTAAATTTTAAAGTATTTGGAATAATGGGAATTACTATTGTGTTTACAATAATTCAAATTCCATTGCTAAAAAAACATTTTATTAATCAGCCATAAGGGCTTGAATTCCAGGAAGATCTTTGTTCTCCAGCGCCTCAAGAAAAGCACCGCCAGCTGTTGAAACAAAATAAAAATTTTCAAATTTTTCCTCAGCCATGTTGATTGCTAAAATTGTGTCTCCACCACCTATGACAACATCTGCTTGAGATTTTGCAAGAAGATGTGCTAAATTCACTGATCCCTTTGAATATTTATTGTCTTCGATCATTCCCATAGGTCCATTCCACAAGACGATATCACTGTTACCTATCAGTTTTTCTAAAACTGCGTGTGAAGAAACTGATATATCTAGGATTTTAAAATCAGAGCTTGTAGGAAGCTCATCTATTAATTTATTTTCATTTGAGTCAAGTATAACATCTGATGGAAGATGAATTTTACAATTTGTTGATTTTGCAGAATTGTAAATCATTTCAATCATACTTTCTGTGCCCTCTTCAATTAAAGAATTGCTTACATTTATACTATTATATTTAAAAAAATTATTAGCCATTGCCCCTCCAATAAAAATATCTGAGCAAGAGGATGTTAAAGATAGAAGTGTTTTTATTTTAGTTGAAACTTTTGATCCGCCAATGATCGCTAATTTTTTCTTTGGAGATTTTTTTATATTATTTATTGCTAAAATTTCTCTTTCAAAATTAAATCCAGGTGCTGACAATATATTTTTAGCCATTTGATTAACTGATGAGTGAAATCGGTGAGAAGCAGAAAAAGCCTCATTAACATATAAATCTAATTTATCTGTAATAGACTTACTAAATTTTAAATCATTTTTTATTTCTCCCTCAAAAAATCTTATATTCTCTAAAAGGCTTATAGTTGACTTATCAACATCTATTTCATTAAGGCCACTATCTAAAAAACTATCATAACTAATAAAATTTAATTTTAACTCCAACATATCCTCAAACTGATCAATTAATTTTGAGAAAGAATACTTCTCATCAAAATTTTCTTTTGGTCTTCCAAAATGTGAAATAAGAAAAATATTACATTGTTTATTTTTAATAAAATCGATCGTCTCCTTAGATCTATCTAATCTGGTTTTATCTGTAATTCTAAAATTTTTATTTATAGGAACATTGAAATCGACTCTAATCCCTACATTTTGGATTTTTTCAAAGTTCAAATTTTTAAGAGATTTCATATTTATTCACATTTTTTTAATCATTTTAGGCTAGATTACTACTACTATATATAGTATAAAACTACACATAAAAGGAACTAAATAGAGTAGGTATATAGAAAATGTCTTGGAATAACCAAAAAGTAGAAGATCTTAAAAAACTTTGGAATGAAGGGGTTGCTACTAGCCAGATTGGCACCATGTACAGAGAAACCAGCAATTCATCTTCTCAAAATACTATAAGAAAAGAACCTGTTCGAAGAAGAGAAAAATTCAGTTTTAAAAAGAGTATTGTTGGCACAGGTAACTTTAAATCTTGTCAATGGCCTATCGGAGATCCACTTGAAGATGGATTTCACTATTGTGGTGGTCAAAATATTCCAACAAAACCATATTGTATTGAACATTATAAAAAAGCATATAATGTTGATGAAAAATATTTAGATAAACTTTTGGATTTTTTACATGAGAAAAACTAATTGTTTATATAAATAGTTTTTCCAGATCCGTTTATCCAATTCCAAATTAACTTTTGTAATGAGGTACCTTCAAAATCTTTATAATATAAATCAGTAGCTGTCATAACATGCCCCCACTCAATATTTCCTTTTAACTTTCTTTCTTCAGCATTAATTGAAAAACCAGCATTATAAAAAGTTGCGTCTTCATTTATAGATTGTCTCACTTTATCTAAATTACCTTTCATGTAAGGATCACCTATGTTCCAAATAAAAAAAACATTGTTTAAATTATTTCTTTCAAATAACGGTCTTGAAGAAAAACAATTTGCCCAATGAGAGTCTTTACAATGCTCGACCCTGTCATTATATAAAAACTTTACAATTTTAGGCCATGGTCCATCATTCCATCCTAAGCGAACATTTAAAGACTCTGCGTCTAACCAAAAACTATCAGCAATAATATATGGATTATCATATCTTTTAATTAGATCGACGTTTAAACCCAAAGCCAAGGACCCAGCACTATAGCCTGCAAAAATTAATTTACCTGCTTTTTTAAACTTTTCATCATACTGGTTAAAAATGTCCTCGATAATGTATCGACCATGAAAATAAACTTTTTTTCCATCAATATTGTTTACGTGCGTGCCCTGATGTATGTCATTGCTACAATAAGGAATGTAAATGACGTTATAGTTGTTGTTAATAAAGTCCTCAACCATAAAAGTTTTACCTCTTTCATTTGAAACTGCAGGAGATTTCAATCCGTTATTTCTTGATCTGTATTGGTCTTCGTTAGCAGCTACACCCCCTCCTTGAATATACATTAACCAATTATTTGTATTACCCTCAAAAAAGGTAAATGTCGCTTGTTCACCGTTAGAGCATAAAGCTTTAGGGTCTTTTGTTTCTATTAACTGGGCATTTGAGAAAGATGTTAAAAGTAAAAGATTTAATAGAAAAAAAATTTTTACCATAAGTAATTTATAAAAATTTTTTTTAATATGTCAAAGTTATTGGCGCGCTTGGCAGGAATCGAACCTGCGACCCCCAGATTAGGAATCTGGTGCTCTATCCTACTGAGCTACAAGCGCCTTTGTTTGTATACTTCATAATAATAATTCATAAAATATAAACTATGAAAAAAAAAGCTGATGAATACCTATATAATGAAGCACTAAAATACTTGGGTAAATATCCAGCAACTAAAAAAAAAATTTCTGAAATTATAGAAAAAAGACTTAAAAATAAAAAAATATATCAAAAGATAATTTTCCCAGAGAATATCTCTAAACAAGAACTTATTGAGAATATTGTTCAAAAATTAGATGAGTTGAAGATAATCAACGAAAGACACTTCATTGAAACAGTATTTCATTATTATGAGCAATCCTTATTTTCTATCAAAAAAATTAAAAATAAACTGTTTCAAAAAGGTTTTGAACAAAGCTTAATTGAGGAATATATCTCTAAAAAAATATCTGAAAATCCAGATTTAGAGGTGGATATTTTAAAGCGATTTATTTTAAGAAAAAAACTTTCAAAATTAGAAACTAGTGAGCTTAAAAAAAAACTTTATCAACAAAGTTTTTCAGAGAATTCTATTTATAAAGTGATTAAAGATTAATTATTTAGAGGCTGGAGCTTCGATAGTTTTAGATGTTTCTTCAGTATTTACAGGTGCTTGATCCTCGGAGTCTTTATCTTTTTTAGTTTTTTTAATAATTATTTGCTTACCTCTATACATGCCAGTACTCAGATCAATGTGATGGGGTCTTCTCAATTCACCTGATTTTTTGTCTTCTGCAAATAGCTGAGTTCCTGCTCTATGATGAGAGCGTCTCATGTTCCTTTTTGAGGGAGTGGTTTTTCTTTTAGGTACCGCCATAACGAAGCGATAACATATTAAAAATTTGTATAAATTACAATAATAATGTATAAATCTGCCCACAATGCAAGAAGAGCAAATCGATTTAGGTCACAAAAGAACATGCCCATGTGGTAGCGTGAAGTATTATGATTTTTATCAGGATGTAGTTAATTGTCCAGAGTGTGGTAAGTCCATTGAAGCTGTAAATATAGCCAAACCTAAAAGAGGAAGAAAAGCAGGAATAAGCGTTGCAACACCTATTAAGACTGACAAAGAAAACGATGAATTAAAAGATCTAATTGAGGAGACACAAGAGACCGAAACTCAAACTGTTGATACTGATAATTTAGCTGAAGACATCAGTATTGATATTCCAAATGATAAAAACGAAGAAGGAACTAATTAATTTACCTTTTATTTAAAATTTCTAATATCTTTGTTGATGCTTCTTCATATTTTAAACTTGAAGATATTGCAAATTCTCTAGTATATCTCTCAAAAGCTACTTGAAACATCTGACGCTCGCTATAGGACTGCTCTGTTTGATCATCTTTTCTAAACAAATCTCGAACAACTTCTGATAAAAGTTTAATATCACCTGAGTTTATTTTTTGATCGTACTCTTGTGCTCTTCTACTCCACATAGCTTTTTTGATTTTAGGTTTTTGCTTTAAAACAGAGAGTGTTCTAGTCATAGATGGTTTACTAGTAATGTTTCTTAAACCAATCAATTTTGCTTTAGCAAAGGGAACTCTGATTGTTAACTTGTCTTGAAAAAATTGAATTACATACAGTTGCTCTTCAACTAAATCATATTGGAACTTTTCTATGGTTAGTATTCTTCCTACACCGTGGGTAGGGTAGACAATATTCTCCCCTGCTTTAAATTCCTGGGGAACAATTACTTTTTTTATCTTAGGGGCTTTTGGTGTAACAATTTTTTTAGCTACTTTTTTTACTGCATTTTTTGCAATTTTTTTCTTAGTTATTTTTTTTACGGGTTGTTTTTTTTTGGGAGGTGACTTTTTTTTAATTTCAACTTTTTTTTTAGTCTTAGCTTTTGAAATTTTTTTTAATACTTTTTTTGTTGTAGCTTTTTTTTTAACTGGCATTAATCAGCTCCTTTTTCGCTAAAATGGTTTTCAAATTTATTTTCAACACCTTGCCACTTTTTTGCATCAGAAGGAGGATCTTTTTTTGTTTTTATGTTTGGCCAAACTTGTGAATATTTTTCATTTATATCTAACCACTTGGTGCCATCATCTAAGTCATCTGGAATTATTGCCTCAGCCGGACATTCTGGTTCACACACTCCGCAGTCAATACATTCATCTGGGTTGATGACAAGCATATTTTCACCCTCATAGAAACAATCAACGGGGCATACTTCAACACAGTCCATATATTTACATTTGATACATTTATCATTAACTAGGTAGGTCATAGGCTGTCTTTTACTCTATTTCTTATTAATATAAAATCTTTATCTTCTAGGCCGAGTAACGTTGATATTTTTCTCGCAGTAGAAACCTCAAGTTGATCTTCTTTGCCATCAACCATTAAAACTTGCCAACAAATTAATATTACATCCATTCTCTGCTCATAACTAAGCGATGTTTTAAGTCTGTATGAAAACTGAGATATGTCAGTGTTGAAATGTTGTTGATTGGCTAATTTATTAAATTGCTCTTTATTACTTTGAGTTGGTATTCTGAAGTAAAACTCAACTAACTCGGAGGCAAAATTAATTTCTTGTTCCGAAATTTCGTGATCTGCAATAATAATTTCATAAATTAGATTATATAAATCTGACTCAAAAGAATGATCATCATTTTTATCCTTCTTTTCATTAAAGGATTGGAAGAATTTATTTAACATTTATATTTTTTAATTGGTCAAAAGGGTTATTAAATAGTTTTTTTGGTGAAGTTTTTTTTACTTTTTTTGAAGGTTTTTTCAATACTTTTTTGTTTTTATTTTGTTTTAACTCTAATGTCTTATTGATATTAATTTTTTTAGATATAACTAAATCATTTTCTGCTATCTCTTTAATATTGAAAGATCTACTTTTTAAAATACTAATTAGTTTATCTTTTTTAATTCCCAAAAGATTAGATAGGTCCATTGGAAGAGAAAAAGGTCCTCTATTTTCTCTTTTAAATAGTTGTTTTTCAAATTCGTTAAAAATATCAAGTCTGATTAGTAAATCATTTTTGGAAATAAATCCTAAGAAAGTTAATAGTTCTTCATTTAATTTATTTTGAATATTAAGAGTTGCATTGCCATCTTTTGGTATGTATTCATCAATATTTAAACATTCATTATTATACAAATTCCATAAATAAAACTTTAACTTCATGTATTCGGGTCTTATTAATTCAGAATTAAATATAACATTCTTTCCTAATCTAAAATTTAGCGAATGAATTTCTTTTCTTTGTGGTTCATCAATTAATTTAAATTCATCTAGTATATTTATTTGATAAAGATTGTATTGGCTTTCTATGATCTTAAAAATAAAACTTCTTTCTTCAGGTTTTGTATTAAATTTTTTTAGTTTATCCGATAAATCCAATTTTGAGAGGTAAGTATCTTCGAACCATTTTTGAATTTTATCCTGAATTTTTTTTATATGATCAGGTGATACTAGCAAGTCATCTAAGATTGGCTCTAAAATAGGATGCGTAATATCACTCCCTTTTTTAAATATTGCTACATTTGCATCCCCCCATTTAATATATAAATTTTGGAAATTTCCATTCTCATCTACTTTTGAATCGATTATCAAGCTTTCATTCGGTGCCGCTATAAAATTATCAACGTTAAAAGACATATTTGGGAAAATT
>LULJ01000168.1_pt1 | contig 25263 bp, 31 predicted proteins | sample 728171 | NCBI WGS metagenome assembly LULJ01 (sample SAMN03860292, study PRJNA289734) | marine metagenome | biome: seawater column; feature: ocean; material: water; isolation source: Red Sea water column Station 169 - depth 25m | place: Saudi Arabia: Red Sea | collected 2011-10-15 | depth 25 m
ATTCCCATATTTGCCCTCATAGCTTTTGTGAGCATCGCTAAACCATTTGTGGGTAAAGGTCCTAAAGTATATACATGCATACCTGCTGATGCTAATCCTGATACAAGTGCTGGTTCTAGAGAATATCCAGATAATCTTGTATCTTTTGCTATTATAGCAATTTGTTTCTTTTTTTTTTGAGATTTAAAATATGTTCCGCTTGCCAAGCCAAATTTAAAAAACATATCTCCATTTATATTTTTACTATTGATAGCTCCCCTTATGCCATCGGTACCAAAATATTTTTTTGTCATTAATTGTCTATTATATTCTTAAAGATTTTAATGCCTTGTATTGTTTCATTAACATCATGAATTCTTAAAATCTGAACACCTTGCATCATAAGATATATTGATGATGCTATTGTTCCCCCATTTCTCACTTCACTATCATTTTTTCCAGATAACTCCTTAATAAATTTTTTTCTTGAATTGCCTACAAGTATCGGAAAACCAAGAGAATGAAAAATAGAAATATTACGTATTAAACTCATATTATGTTTCAAATTTTTTCCAAAACCTATACCGGGGTCTAAAATAATTTTATCATGTTTAATACCTCTCGATCTTAATAGTTTTATTTTTTTTTCAAAAAAATCGTATATATCCAATAATTCATTTTTATATTTGGGATTTTTTTGCATATTTTCTGGAACTCCTTGTGAGTGCTGAATTACAAATGGAATTTTGTATTTTTTTAATACATTCAAAGTTTCAGAGTCAAAATCTAATCCTGAAACATCATTAATTAATTTTACCCCTAAATTTATTCCTTTGCTCATAATTTTTGACTTTCTAGTATCTAAAGATATTGGTATTTTTTTCTTAAGTAATAATTTCAAAATTTTATTAATTCTTTGCCACTCTAAATTTTCTCTAATCATTTTTGATCCTGGACGAGTCGACTCACCACCAACATCAATTAAATTTGCACCACTTCTTAGTAAATGTATCGCGTGATTAATTCCTTTTTTTTTTGAATTAAATTTTCCACCATCTGAAAAACTGTCAGGTGTTAAGTTTAATACTCCTAAAATATTTGGTATTTTTTTGAAATCTAAATTTGAGAAATTTTTTTTTTTCGATTTAATTTTTTTCAAATCAAAATTAATTTTTTTCCTTATTAATTTAGGTAAATATTTTATCTGATCAATAGAAATTTTTTTCTTTGAATTTCTTGTTATTATTTCTATTTGATCAAATGAGATTTGCTTAATCCCATTAAGTGATATTGCTTTCTTTTGGTTAACTAGTTTTTTTGAATTATTCCCATAATAGAAATTACACACTCTTGTGTAATATCTAAACATTAAAATTAATGAACAATCTTAGGTTTGAGTCCCATAGCACCTAGAGCAGAACTCTTGTCATCATCAACTTTTAAGTCTTGTTTATCAGCAGGATATATATTTTTAGTAATAATATTTTCTATTTCTTCACCTGTTAAAGTCTCATAAGTCATAAGAGCTTTTGCAATTTTATGTAAATCATCAATTTTTTCAGTTAAAATTTCTTTAGCTTTATTATATCCTTCGTCAACTAATTTTCTAATTTCTTTGTCTATTTTTTGAGCAACTTCTTCAGATACTGATTGTGTTTGAGTCACAGATCTTCCTAAAAAAACTTCCTCTTGATTTTCTCCATACTCAACTGGGCCCATTTCTTCGCTCATTCCATATTTTGTTACCATAGCCCTTGCAAGTTGAGTTGCTTGATTTATATCTGAGCCACTTCCCCCACCTGCTCCTGTTGAAATGTTATCTTTTCCAAAAATTACTTCCTCTGCGACTCTGCCACCAAAGCAGACTGCTAATCTTGCTTTTAAGTATTTAATTGAATGACCATGTTTGTCTCTTTCAGGTAAATTCATAACCATACCTAAAGCTCTACCTCTCGGTATAATTGTTGCTTTATGAATTGGATCGTAACTAGGCATATTAAAAGAAACTAAAGCATGTCCACCTTCATGGTACGCCGTTAATTTCTTTTCATCCTCAGTCATAACCATTGAGCGTCTCTCAGCTCCCATCATCACTTTATCCTTAGCTTCTTCAAATTCATTTAAAGTTACAATTCTTTTATTTTTTCTAGCAGCTAATAATGCTGACTCATTTACTAAATTTGCTAAATCAGCACCTGAGAATCCTGGAGTTCCTCTTGCTATAGTTCTCAAATTTACATCAGGGGCCATCTTAATTTTTTTAACATGAACTTTTAAAATTTTTTCTCTTCCAATTATATCTGGATTAGAAACTACAACTTGTCTATCAAATCTTCCTGGTCTTAATAATGCAGGATCAAGAACATCAGGTCTATTTGTTGCCGCAATTATAATGACACCTTCGTTTGTATCAAAACCATCCATCTCGACAAGAAGCTGATTAAGAGTTTGTTCCCTCTCGTCGTTTCCACCTCCTAAACCAGCACCCCGACTTCTACCTACAGCATCGATTTCATCAATAAATATTATACATGGTGAATTTTTTTTTCCTTGCTCAAACATATCTCTCACTCTTGATGCTCCTACGCCAACGAACATCTCTACAAAATCTGATCCAGATATAGTGAAGAAAGGAACACCTGCCTCACCAGCAATTGCTCTAGCTAATAAAGTTTTTCCTGTTCCTGGAGGTCCTACAAGAAGTGCACCTCTAGGTATTTTTCCACCTAGCCTACTAAATTTTTTTGGATCTTTTAAGAACTCAACAATCTCTTCGACTTCCTCTTTGGCTTCTTCTACACCTGCAACATCGTTAAAGGTTACTTTACCTTTCATTTCATTCATCATTTTTGCTTTAGATCTTCCAAAGCCCATTGCTCCACCTTTTCCACCTTGCATTTGTCTCATAAAGAAAATCCAAACTGCTATTAATAACAACATCGGAAACCATGAGAGTAGGACACCAAATAATGATGGCATCTTTTCTTGTATAGGTGCTGCAGAAATACTTACACCCTTTTCTGAAAGTTTTTCTATTAAATTAGGATCATTTGGTGAATATGTTTTAAAACTTTTTCCGTTTGCATATACACCATTTATATTATTTCCTTGAATTTCAACTTTTAATACCTCGCCTTGTTCCACAGACTCCAAAAATTCTGAGAAAATTACCTCATTGGAACTTCTGATGTTTGATTGAGGATTCTTGAACATATTATATAGACCAATCGTTAAAAAAACGATTATTGCCCACATCGCTAAGTTTTTGAAATTCATGACTATAAGATAAGAATTATTATTAATTAAACAAGTCTATTTTTACTGTTCTTTTGTTAAAATCACAGTGTGATTTACCATCTTAATGACGCATCCTCCCAATGTTTCTTTTCTAAGTTTACTTTCTTTAATTTTATTCAAAATATTCTCTATTTTTTTACCTCTCACAAAATTCGGCTTTTTTCCCACTAAATGAATTAAATCGGATAGGGATCTAAAAATAACTTCATATGAATTGTCAAAAAAATTATCTTTTAATATGATTTCATTTTTTTTGTAGTTAAAAATCGAGTTTTCTCTCTTATTCTTTTCAACATAAAACTTTATTGATTGGTCCGACTTTTTTAAATTTTCTATTGTTAATTGAAATTTTTTCTTATCAAGGCCGAAATCCTCAAATCTCTTAATTAAGTTTCTTACTTTAATTCTATTAAATTGAATATCATCATTAGTTGGATCATCTACATAAAAATTAAATATAAATTTTGATAAAAATATTAAATCTCTTTTTTCAAATTCAATCAAAGGTCTAATTAAATTTATATTATCGATTTGAGTATTTGTCCCAAGTGATACAAGTCCTTTTAAACCACTCCCTCTAGCCATTCTTAAAAAAAAGTTTTCAATTACATCATCTATATGATGACCTAAAACTAAGTTGCTAATTTTAAGTTTTTTACATTTTAAGAATAAAAGCTCATATCTTTTACTCCTGGCTAAGGATTGAATATTGCTCACAGGTTTTTTTCCCTTCCAAGTAAGAACTTGAGAATTGATTTTTAAAGATTTAAGAATTTTTTTTACTTTATAAGCCTCATAAGTAGACTCTTTTCTGAGCTTATGATCTACAATAAAATACCTTGGATTTAAGTTTTTTTTTAAAGCATATACTTTTGTTAAAAAAGCTAAAGACAAACTATCTGCCCCTCCAGACACTGCAACTATAAAATTAGTATCTATTTTGAATGACTTTTCAAATTTTTTAAAAATTTTATTTACTTTATGATTTAAAATTTTTGATTTATAGATTTTAGGAATTTTTTTTCTTACACTCAAATTTTTGAGACTCATACTTTGCTTTTTGAATAACAGACTGATTTGCGTCTGGGTATTGTTTTTCAACACCACTTATCATTTTACAGCCTTGATCTTTTTCTCCAATCTGTATCATTGATACACCTAGCTTTAATAAATTAATAGGAGCTTTTTCTCCTTTTGGGTATTTTTGATAACCTTCTAAATAAGCTGAAGCAGCATCAGTATATAATTGTCTAATTCTAAATGTTTCAGCATACCAATATTGTGCATTGCCTGCCAATTTATGATCAGGATTAGAAATTACAAATTCTCTAAATGCTCTTTCAGCAGTAGGATAATCTCCAACTTTTAAGAAACTCGTCGCAAATTCATATTGCTCAGGCGCTGAAACATTTGGTAAAATTTTTTCTTCTGCTTGAAATGTCTCAGTAACGATTGTTGCAGTCGTTTCAACTGATTGTATTTTTTGAGTTGTATCACTTGTAGAATTATCTTTATAAGATATTGAACCTAAATCTTGTGGTTGAGATGAGCCTGGTAAAATTTCTGTATCTGTTTCAGAACTTTTTTTTGAGGTCAAATTTATAGTTTCACCATTTGTAAAAGCGGTTTCTAAATCTTGAAATCTAAGTTGATTATCTGATTGAACTTTAGAAAGTCTATTAGATAACTTATCTAGCTTAAAATTTATTTCTTCAAATTTATTAGTGAGTTCCTGAAACTGATTTTCAATTTCAGATAATTTTAACAAATGTCTTGTAAGTACATCCTCAGAGTTATTATCAACGCTTGATAAAGCTGAATTGGTGTTATTGAATTCACTTGAATTTGAATAAACAGCTTTTTCAAGAGTTTTCAAATCTTTTTTGATTATCTCGAGTGTATCGTAAATATTATGATTATCAGCGAGAGATGGATAAAAAATTAAAAAATTAAATAAAAAAAAAATTTTGAATTTTAATAATTCTTTAAAGTATCTCATTCGATTAGGTTATGTCTAAAATAATGGCAAAAAAAAGACCTCTTAAATCATTATAATTTAAGAGGTCTTAATATTAATTAAATATTTAATTTGCTTTGACTGTTACAGATCTTCTATTTTTTGACCAAGCTAATGGGTTAGACCCAGAGTCAACAGGTCTTTCTTTACCATAACTCAAAACTGAAATTCTGTCAGAAGATATTCCGTAAGTCATTAAATAATCTTTAGCTGCATTAGCTCTTCTCTCGCCTAATGCTAAGTTATATTCTCTTGTTCCTCTTTCGTCAGCATGTCCTTCTAAAACAATTGTAATTTTAGAATTTTTTCTTAACCATGCAGCTTGCTTTCTAAGAGTTTCTCTAGAAGCTGTAGTTAAAACTGACTCGTTAGTCGCAAAAAATACTCTATCAGGAACACCTGAGGCTAAGTACTCAACTGTATCTGTTCCAGTATAAACATCACCTTGCATTTGCCCTGTAGATTTTTTTGATGTAGCACATGCAGAAAGTGCTAAACACGCAACTACTATTAAAAATCCATTTTTTAGAATTTTGCTTAATTTCATTATTACTCCTTGATCAATATTTCTTTAATCTTAGTTTTTCACAACTAATTAGATCTTTCAAGGCTAAAAATCAAGCGAATTAATTATTAATTACTTAATAAAGATGACCATGATGGGTCTGATCCATCAGTTGGAGTAGGAACTTGTCTCTCATTATAGCCCGTTAAATCTATAGACCATAATTTTGCAGAAAAACCCTTTCCTTTAGAGTCTGTTTTTGTCTCTCTATAAAAAATCAGAACTCTCCCATTGGGTGACCAGGATGGAGCTTCTTGATAGAAATTTTCAGTTAATAATCTTTCACCACTTCCATCAGTTCTCATTACTCCTATATAAAATTTTCCTTTATGTAATTTTGTAAATGCGATTAGATCACCTCTTGGAGACCAAACTGGAGTACCATAAATTCCTTTACCAAAAGATATTCTTTTAACATTACTTCCATCACTCTTCATTACGTAAATTTGTTGATAACCACTTCTGTCAGAGTTGAAAGAAATAAATTTTCCATCTGGAGAATATGAAGGTGATGTATCTATAGATGGATGATTGGTAATTTTTTCAACTATTCTATTTTCTAAATCCATTGTGTAAATTTCAGAATTACCATCCTTAGCAAAACTCATAATTATTTTTTTTCCATCTGGGGAAAATCTTGGTGCAAAAGTCATACCAGGAAAATCTCCTACAACTTCTTGGGTTCCTGTTTCAATGTCCAGCAAATAAACTCTTGGTAAATTTCTAAAATATGAAAGATAAGTTACCATTTGGCTAGTTGGATTAAATCTTGGAGTTAAAACAAGTTCATTTCCTAATGTTAAAAATTTATTGTTAGCACCATCTTGATCCATGATAGCTAATTTTTTTACTCTTTGAGTTTTAGGTCCCTCTTCTGCAACATATATTATTCTTGTATCAAAATAACCCTTTTCACCAGTTAATCTCTCATAAACTTTATCTGTAATTATATGACCAACACGTCTCCAATTATTTGGAACAGTTGTAAAAGCTAGCGCCATCATTTCTTTACCTGCAAGCACATCCCACAATCTAAATTCTACTCTTAGTTTTTCCTCCACATAACTAACTTTTCCAGTGATCAAAGCCTGAGCTTTAATTAAGTTCCAATCTTCAAATCTTGGTTTTAAATTTGCAATATCTGGTTCTTGCAAAAAAGCATCTTTATTCAATGGATTAAATAATCCTGATACCTTTAAATTATTTTCTACAATGGAAGATATTTCAGAACCGATATTTTTCTTTTTAAGAATATTCTGAAAATTTTTTCTTGATTCCTCATCTATAGATAAGGGAGAAACTGCAATAGGTAATGGGTTTAGATTACCCCTTGTTATATCAACCTCAATTAAACCAAACGATTTTACTGGGATTAAAATTATAATTAAAGTTATTAAAAAATTTTTCATTTTTTTATAGATTATATTAACCTTCTAGCATTTCTCTTGCATCAAAATTTAACTGTAATTCTTTCCATCTTTCATAACCAGTGCTAGGAACTCTTAAAGGCTGACACAATTTAATAGCTCTTAAAGCACTTTCTGCTAATACTTTATAAAATCCTTGTCCTGGCTTATTCATTCTAGCATGATCTAAAATTTCTGACCTAATTACCGACCCATCTGGTTTTAATTCAAGTTTTATTCTGACAAGTAAATTTTCGTTATATGGTAGTCCGAGTGGAATACTCCAACAACCAAAAATTTGTGCTTTTAATGCATCTTCCTCACTTAATGATAGCCCTGTATTCTCAAAATTTTTATTTTGGTCTTGGCTTAAATCTGGATTTTTCTTTAAAGTCTCTGCTTTGCTCTCTTTAGATTTGTCAATCAAAGCAGCAATATTATTTGGATCAAATAATTCCTCCTTTTCAAATTCAGAAACTTGCTTTACTTCATTGTCAACTTTTTCAGGGTTTTGTTTATCCTCTTTTATTTTTTCAACTTTCTTTACTTTGTCCTCTGGCATTGGGACAGCATCGGGCTTGATTTTCTTAACTTTTTTAGGTGGAGCTTGTTCTGATACTAATTTTTTTTCTTTTTCTTTTACTTTTTCAATTATTTTTTTTGCTTTGGGTGCAAATGGAATATTTGTTTTTTCAGTTATTTGAATTAATTCTACTGAAACGATTGGAGGAAGATCAATTGGTTTTTTTGCTAAAAAAGGAAGACTCATTGCCGTTAAAAAAATAACAAATAGGTGTAAAACAGATGAAATTACAATACTCCTATTCACAAAAAAATTACCTTTCTTTGTATGGTTCTGAAATTAAAGCTACTTTTGTAAATCCTGAACCTGAGAGTAACCCCATAATTTCAAGGACTCTACCGTAATTAATAGTTTTATCACCTCTTACATAAATTCTTGTATCAGTCCGATTTTTTGAGACCGCTAACACTTTTGCAATGATTTTTTCATATTCTACTTTTGACTCTTGAATAAAAATTTCACCTTTTGAATTTATAGTTAAAGTAAGAGGTTCTTGCTCTTCCGGGAGAGAGTCAGCTGAACTTTCTGGTAAATCAACTTGAACTCCTACTGTTAATAAAGGTGCGGTTACCATGAAAATAATTAGTAAGACCAACATTACATCTACAAATGGTGTCACATTTATTTCACTCATTGGTTCTTTTGATGAGCGATTAAACTTGAATGCCATTCTAGATAATAGTTAAAAATCTTTTAGAAAAGTTTTCTAGCTTTTGCGAATATTTCAAAGAGTCATTATTAAATTTATTGTATGCGATCACCGCAGGAATAGCTGCCAATAAACCTAATGCAGTAGCAAAAAGAGCTTCTGCAATTCCAGGTGCTACAATTGCTAAACTTGTATTCCTTGAAATTGCAATAGATTGAAAAGAATTCATTATACCCCAAACAGTCCCAAATAATCCTATAAAGGGTGCTGTTGATCCAACAGTTGCTAAAAAGGTAAATCCCTTTGTAATTTTAGACATTTGTTTTTCTATCCCAGTTTCTAACATTGAAGTCATTCTAGCATTCAAATCTGTTTTAGATCTTCTTTTAAGAAGATTTTGCATAGCGTCTTTAAAAATAAGTGCCATCGGATCATTTATATTTCCTGGAAGATTGTTGTAAAAAGATTCTGCAGATTTTGAATTCCAAAACTTAGTTTCGAATTCTTCTGAACTTTGATTTATTTTTTTAAATAATTTAAATTTTTCAAAGATTACCGCCCATGAATAAACTGAGCATGCAATTAGAATAATAATGACTGATTTTACAATTATATCAGCTCTTATAAATAAGTTCATAAGCGAAAAATCAGCGCTTGATGCAAGTCCTACTGCTTGGGATGAAATATCAGCTTCCATAAGGTCTTCTCACACTTAAATGTGTCATGAATTTGACTTCAAAAGTCAAAGATTAATCCTCTTTTTGGTGAGTTTCATAGTAAAAACTCGCAATTAGAATAGCATCAGCTTTGTTAGAGTCTTTTTTTTTTGAAAGTTGTGTTGAGAAATAAGGAAATATTTCAATTGCTCTTGTTCTGCTAGCATCTTTTTGAGAATTAATTAAATTAAAATATTTTTTCCATTTAGCTGGTCTTACAAAAAACATTGGTAATTGCATTGCAGAACATATCCCTTTTAAAATCCCAAAAGACTGACCAAAATTAAACATACTAGTTACGCCTTGTCCTGGCATTGCAGAAACTTGTTCTATCACAACTCTAATTTCATCCTCTTTTTTATTAACTCTTTTTAAAAATTCGTTATAAATTTGGGCACCGTTAACTTGTTTTTTATTTTTTTTACCCTCTGTCATGACTGGCATTTCAATTACTTCAAGGATTTTTCCATCTTTAAAAAAACAAATTGAGCCTGAAATACCTGGATCTATACCAATTATAAGCATATTCTATATTTAGTTTGAAAATTTAGCATTTGAGTAAATATTTTGCACGTCATCATCATCTTCCAATATTTCAAAAAAACTAATTAGCTCCTTTTTTTTTTCCTCTGAAATTTCAACCGTGTTTAGAGGCACCCACTCTATTCCTGTCGAAATAAAATTACTTATTTTTTTCTCCAGCTCTTTTTTAACATTGTAAATATCATTTATTGAACACTGTATCTCATGAAATTCTTTATCCGATTTACACTCATTTGCACCAGCCTCAATAGCAAGTTCTAATATATCTTCATCCGAAATTACATTTTTATCAATTTTAATTACTCCTAATTGAGAAAAATTATGTGATGCTGAACCTTGAGTTCCCAAACTTCCTCCTGATTTTTGAAAAATTGTTCTTATATTCGAAGCGGTTCTATTTTTATTATCAGTTAAAGTCTCAACTATAACAGCAACTCTTTCGGGTCCAAAACCTTCATATCTCAAATTTTCAAAATTTGACTGATTGCTAATTGAGGACTTATCTATAGCTCTCGCTATATTGTCTTTAGGCATATTTGCAGACCTCGCAGCTTGCACAGCAGAACGTAATCTCGGGTTCATAGCTGGATCTTTATCACCTAACTTCGCTGCAACGGTAATCTCTTTAGATAGCTTAGAAAAGATTTTCGATCTTTCTTTATCAGCTTTACCTTTTTTGTGTTTTATACCTGCCCAATGAGAATGTCCTGCCATAAAAAAATTAAGTATTTTTTAAAAGACCTCCAAATATATAACTTTCGATACTATCTGCTAAGCCAGTTTCTAAATTACAATTTACTATAACTCCACTCAATGAGGCTTCTCCATCAGCTGGAAAATGTTTAGTTGAATCCTTTTTCATGAATCTATTAATAGAATTATCTTTATTCATACCTATAACTGAGTCATAATCTCCACACATTCCCGCGTCTGTTTGATAAGCAGTGCCATTTTTTAAAATTCTTGCATCATTAGTAGGTATGTGAGTATGAGTTCCAATAACGAGTGTTGCTTTTCCATCAAAATAATGGCCGATAGCATTTTTTTCACTTGTTATTTCTCCATGGAAATCAACAATTAGAAAATCATAATCTTTTTTTAAATTATATTTTTCTAAAAAATCTTTTGAAATTTTAAAAACATCATCACACTTTTTCATAAAAACATTTCCCATTAAATTTAAAACTCCCACCTTGTAATTTTTTTTTGATTTATAAATCTCAAATCCTCTACCAGGAGCAGGTTCAAATAAATTTTTGGGTCTTAATAATCTATTCTCCTTATCAATAAAATTCATTATGTCTTTTTGATCCCAAACATGGTTTCCAGTTGTAATAACATCAACTCCATTTTCAAAGAAATTTTGACAAATTTCTTTTGTTAAACCAACGCCGGTATCATCAGCATTCTCAGCATTAATAATTACAAAATCGATATTATTTTTTTGAATCTGATCTAATAAATCATTAGTTATCTTTCTACACCCTGATAATCCAACAACATCACCTAAAAATAAAATTTTCATAAAAAATTATTCATTTGTTATAATAAAATCTAACCCAATATCATATTTATTAGTTGGTATTTTTTTTACTTTTTGAAAAGAGTAGGCAAATCCAATTGTTAGAACTTTTTTTCGTTTTCTAACTTTCTTAATATACCTATCATAAAATCCTCCGCCGTAGCCAATCCTATTAAAATTTTTATCAAACGCTACAATGGGCACTAACAAAACATCTGGATATTTTACCATTTTTGAAATTGGTTCTGGTATTCCAAATTTATTTATAGCCAAAGGATCATTTGTTGACCATTGAAAAAAGTTCATTTGTGAATTTTTCTTTATTTTTGGTAATGTTATAATAAATTTTTTCTTCTCAAATTTTTCTAAGATTTGCAAAATATCTAATTCATAATTATATGGGTAATAACCACCAATTATCTTACCTAAGACCTTTTTTCTTTTTAAAATATTCAAAATTAAATCAAAATTAAAAGTGAATTTTTTAATTTTTTTTTGTTTTCTTATTTTTAATATTTTTTTTCTAATTTGAGATTTATTCACAAAGTTCTATTGAGATATTTTATCTATATTTGCTTTTTCAACAAAATTTGAAATTTCGTCAGCAGCTGCATCAATTAACTTTTCATAATGTTTTTGATTTTGCTCAATTTCATCTTTTAATTCTACTTGATTTTTACTCAAATTTTTAATTTCTTCCTCTTTTCTATCTTTATATTCATAAACTAATGATTTTAACTCTCTAAATTTATTTGAGAGCTCTTTTAATTCTATCTTTTTCTGCTCAACTTTTTTTTTGGTTTCATGGTATTCATCCATTACTTTTACTGCAGTAATCAATAAAAGTTTATTTTCGCCAATATTTCCTAAATCATTTTTTAAATCATTAAATTTTTGATTGATTTGTATTAATAATTCTTCAAGATGTTCTTCTTGCCCATCGTCACATGATAATAAAAACTCTTTGCCATTGAATTTTATAGTTACGTTTGCCATTTATCGATTTCATCCATTAAAGTATTAGTTTCTTGATTTAATTCATCTATTTTTTCTGAAAATTCTAATCTTTTTTTTTCTTCAATTTTTTCTCTATTTTGCAATTCTTCTAACTTTCTCCATAAATTTTCATGCTCATCTACTAAAGTTTGGTATTTTTTCTCTATTTCAGATTTTTCAATTTCTAATTGATTTTTTTGTTCTCCAAGAATTTCAATATTTTTTTTTATATCTGGATTTTCTAGGTTTAAATTTTTTAGTTTCGTTAATGCTAAATTTAGCTTTTTTTCTTTTTCAAGAATAGAATTCATATATATATGTTTATATTATTAAATAGAATCTTCTAAGTCTAGACAGGATAAATTTGACTAAATTTTATAAAGAATTAGCTAATTGTATTAGATTTCTCTCAATTGATGCTGTTCAAAAAGCGAACTCTGGACACCCTGGAATGCCTATGGGGATGGCGGATGTTGCTACAGTACTTTTTAAAGATTTCTTAAAATTTAATCCAAAAAATCCTAGCTGGATTAATAGAGATAGATTTGTTCTTTCTGCTGGGCATGGATCAATGTTACTTTACTCTCTTCTTTATTTAACTGGTTACAAGAGCGTTTCTTTAAATGATATCAAAAATTTTAGACAATTGGAGTCCATATGCGCTGGACATCCTGAATATCATCCAAATACTGGTATTGAAACCACTACAGGTCCATTAGGACAAGGAATCTCAAATGCAGTTGGATTTGCAATATCAGAAGAAATTTTAAAAAAACAACTAGGGAAAAAAAAGATCAATCATAAAACTTATGTTCTCGCTGGAGACGGATGCTTAATGGAAGGTATTAGTCACGAGTCATTGAGCTTAGCTGGACATCTAAAATTAAAGAATCTTATTTTGTTATTTGATAATAATTCTATATCAATCGATGGTCCTACTAGCTTAGCTGTTTCAGATGATCACGAAAAAAGATTTAAGAGCTACGGATGGGACTTCTTAAGAATTAATGGTCATGATTTTAAAGAAATATCTAAAGCTTTAAAAAAAGCACAGAAATCAAAAAAACCTATCGCAATTTCATGTAAAACAACAATCGGTTATGGATCTCCAAACAAAGGTGGTAAGGCTTCATCTCATGGAAGTCCATTAGGTGATGAGGAAATAAAACTTGTAAGAAAAAAACTAAAATGGAAATATGAGGCTTTCAAAATTCCAGCTGAATTGTTAAATGAATGGAGAAAAATAGGGAAAAGGGCCTCACAAAAAGCTCAAAAAAATAAAATAAACTTCACAAATTTTAAAAATTTGAATTCATTTAAAAAATTAATTGAAAAAGAAAAAATTAAATATTTTAAAAATCTAAAACCTATTGCTACAAGAAAATCATCTGAAATATTTTTAAACATTATAGCAAAGTTTCCTTACTTAATTGGTGGCTCAGCTGATTTAGCTGGATCAAATAATACTAAAACTAAAGATCATAAAATAATCAAACCAGGGGATTTTTCAGGAAATTATATTCATTATGGAGTTAGAGAGCACGCGATGTGTGGAATAATGAATGGTATAGCATTACACAGTGAATTAATTCCTTACGGCGGAACGTTTCTAATATTTAGTGACTATTGTAAACCATCTATCAGACTAGCAGCAATGATGAAACAGCAAGTTATATATGTTTTTACTCATGACTCTATTGGCTTGGGTGAGGATGGCCCAACTCATCAGCCAATAGAACAATTAACAAGTTTAAGATCTATTCCGAATTTAAATGTTTTTAGACCTTCAGACACCATTGAAACTTTTGAGTGTTGGGAATTAGCTCTTAAAAGTAAAAATACTCCAAGTGTAATTTCACTAACCAGACAAGGTGTCAATCCTGTTAGACTTGAAAATTCTCTTAAAAATAAATCATCTTTGGGTGCTTATGAAATTTTGAGAACTGGGAATAATATAAATGTAACAATTTTAGCAACTGGGTCTGAAACAAGTTTAGCAAGTGATGTGGGTCATAAATTAGCCACAGATGGTATTTATTCCAAAATCATATCAATGCCTTGTCAAAAAATATTTGATCAACAAAGTGAAGAATACAAAAAAAAAATATTAGGTGAAACCAAACTAGTAGTATCTATAGAGGCCTCTGAAACGAATTATTGGAAAAAATATACTGGTATAAATGGATTAAACTTTGGAATAAACGACTTTGGAAAAAGCGCACCATATAAAAAAATTTATGACCATTTCAAGTTAAATTCTGAAAGTATTGTAAAAAGAGTCAAAGAAAAATTATGAAAATAAAAATTGGTATTAATGGAATGGGGAGAATTGGAAGAATGATTCTTCGTTCTATTTTCGAAGGAAATAAAAAAATAGAAATTATGCATATTAATAATAGAACAAATTCTGAAACTTGCTCGACTCTTTTAAAATATGACTCGATTCATGGAAAATTTAAAGCTGATATAAGCTATGATGAAAATAATCTTATTGTAAATAAAAACAAAATTTCTTTTGGTCAAGAAACAGATTTAAATAAAATTAATTGGAAACAATATGGTGTTGATTACGTGTTTGAGTGTACTGGAAAATTTAATTCTAAAGATAAATTGCAACCACATCTTAATAATGGAGCGAAAAAAGTTATTGTCTCAGCTCCATGTAAAAATGCAGATAAAACTATTGTCTTTGGAGTAAATGAATCTGAGCTAAAAAAAGAAGATAAAATTGTTTCTGCTGCATCTTGCACAACAAATTGCCTAGCGCCAGTCGCTCATATTTTAAATGAAAATTTTGGAATAGAAAAAGGTTTTATGACAACTATACATGCATTTACTAGCGATCAAAGAATTTTAGATAATTCACATAAAGACCCTAGAAGAGCTAGATCTGCTAGTCAATCAATAGTACCAACTTCTACTGGTGCTTCAAAAGCTATAGGTGAAATAATTCCCTCTCTTAAAGGAAAGTTAGAGGGCGTAGCAATGAGAGTACCAACCCCAAATGTTTCATTAATTGAACTCGTCTTTTGTACTAAAAAAGATTTGAATATTGAAAAAATAAATTCAGCATTTGAGAATTTTAGTAAAAAAAATAAAGTTATTGAAATCACAAAAGAAAAACTTGTTTCAATTGATTTTAATCATAATCCTGCCTCGTCAATTATTGATGCAAGTTTAACAAATGTGGTTGGTAAAAATATGGGAAAAATATCAGCGTGGTACGATAATGAATGGGGTTTTTCAAATAGGATGTGTGACATAGCTGAATACCTTCATAAGATTTCTTAATGAATAGTATAAAAGACCAAAAAAATCTTAATCAAAAAAAAGTTTTGTTAAGATTGGATTTGAATGTCCCATTAAAAAATGGGTCAATTACAGACGAAACAAGAATAAATAAAATTATTCCAATCATAAATTTTTTGATTAAGGAACAATCAAAGATTATAATAATTTCTCATGTAGGGCGGCCAAAAGGTAAAGTAATTACAGATCTCTCACTTAAACCAATTTGTGAAAATATTGAAAAAAAAATGAATAGAAAAATAAGATTAGTAAAAGAGGATATTTTTAAATTAGAAAAAGAAGACTTGTTTGAAAATCCTAACGATCAAATAGTTTTTTTAGAGAATATTAGATTTTATGAAGAGGAGGAACAAAATGACACTAATTTCGCAAAACATTTAGCTAAACTTGCTGATTTGTATGTAAACGACGCTTTTTCTTGCTCTCATAGAACACATGCTTCTGTAAGTAAAATTACCGAATTTCTTCCCTCTTTCGCTGGATTACAGTTTGAAACAGAGATTAGTGCTTTAAAAAAAGTTACAACAGAAATCAAAAAACCAATCACTTGTATTATTGGGGGATCAAAAATTTCAACAAAAATTGGGATAATAAAAAATTTAATATCTAAATTCGATAATATTATCATTGTTGGTGGTATGGCTAATAACATTATTAAATACAAAGGAAACCAAATAGGTAAATCAATTAAAGAAGAGAATTGCGATCTAATGATAAAAGAGATTTTTGAAACTTTAAAACGTTATTCTTGTAAAATTATTTTCCCAGAGGACGTTTTGATTGGAAAAAATTTAGATGACGAACCTCAAATTAAACAACTAAATAGTATCAAAGAAGATGATATCATTTTGGATATTGGCCCTAAAACATTAAATAAGATAAAAAGTATTATTGAAAATAGTGAAACAGTTCTTTGGAATGGACCAGCGGGATATTTTGAAAATCCAAATTTTGCTAATGGCAGTTACGATATTGCAAAAGCTATCGCGAATAAAAATAAAAGTAATTCAATTTACTCAGTCGTAGGAGGTGGAGATACAATAGCTCTCATCAATAAAATTAAATTAATAGAAAATTTTAACTTTGTTTCAACTGCTGGTGGAGCATTTTTAGAATATCTTGAAGGAAAAGAGTTGCCTGGTATAAAAGCTTTAAACTAATATGTCTGAATTAAATAACATTGCACTAAAAATACTTAATAATGGAAAAGGTATTCTTGCAGCTGATGAGAGTACTGCAACTATGACTAAAAGATTAGACTCAGTTAAAGTTCAATCAACAGCTGAAAACCGTTTATTATTTAGAGAAACATTGTTTAGTGCGTCTGGTATGACTAAATATATCGGAGGCGTAATTTTATACGATGAAACAATAAATCAAATAACCTCAAAAAAAAATAAAATTCCAGAATTAATCACTGCTATGGGGAGTGTCCCAGGTATTAAAGTTGATACTGGAGCAAAAGTTTTAGCTGGTTCACCTAATGAAAAAATTACTGAGGGTTTGGATGGGCTCAGAGAAAGATTAAAAGAATATTATAAATTAGGAGCCAAGTTTACAAAATGGAGAGGTGTTTATAACATATCAAAAGAGCATCCAAGTAAACTCTCTATTAAATCTAATGCACATGCGTTAGCTAGATACTCTGCATTAGTTCAAGAATGTAATATGGTTCCAATAGTTGAACCTGAAGTCTTAATGGATGGAGAACATTCAGCAGATGAATGTTTGGAAAAGACTTCTGAAGTAATAAAAAGATGTTTTGAAGAATTAATCTTACATAAAGTTGATTTGAAAGGAGTTATATTAAAGCCAAATATGATTTTAGCTGGTAATAAATATAAAAACAAAATATCAAACGAAGAGGTGGCAAAATTAACTCTTAAATGTTTAAAAGACTCTGTTCCATCGGAAGTGCCAGGAGTAGCATTTTTATCTGGTGGCCAATCAGAAATTGAAGCAACGGAAAATTTAAATCTAATTAATAAATACAATGATACCAACTTTATAATGAGCTATTCTTATGGACGAGCTCTTCAACAGAGTGCATTAAAATTTTGGTCCAAAGACATAAAAAATATTGAAGGAACTCAAAAAATTTTTAACCATAGGGCAAAAATGAATTCTTTAGCTGCTCTAGGTAAATGGTCAAACGAACTTGAGAATTAATAGAAAAAAATTCATTTATCTCATTTCGCCGACCAAAATTTATAAGTCATTCTATCAAGATTTAACCAAGGTCCTTCAACAAAAAAAAGTGGGTTTTTTTCAATTAAGGCTTAAAAAAGAAACTTTTAAAAAAAAAATCATCGTTGGTAAAAAAATTAAGAAAATTTGCAAAAAATTTAATGTCAAATTTCTTGTTAATGACGATGTTTTGTTTGCAAAAAAATTAAATGCAGATGGCTGTCATTTAGGTCAAAAAGATATGAATATTATTAAAGCAAGAAAACTAATTGGTGATAAAATAATAGGTGTTACTTGTCACAACTCTATTAAATTATCAAAAATTGCTGTAAAAAATAAAGCTGACTACATAGCCCTAGGAGCCTTTAATAATTCAAAAACCAAAAAAATAAAATTTAAAGCCTCGATTAATTTACTTAGAAAAGTCAAAAAAATCACAAAAACTCCTGTTGTTGCCATTGGTGGTATTAATTCTAGTAATTATAAAAATCTTTTATTGAATAAAGCAAACTTTTTAGCTATTTCAGGCTACATTTGGAATAACAATAATTTAAAACCAATAGAGGCAATTAAGCTTTTAAAATGAAAATAAATGCTGGAGAAATTAGAGTTGGTATGTTGCTAGAATTTAAAAATGATTTATGGCAAGTACTAAAAACCCAACATGTGAAGCCTGGTAAAGGAGGTGCATTTGCACAAGTTGAAATGAAAAGTTTAAATAAAAATACTAAATTAAATGAGAGATTTAGATCAAGTGAAACTGTGGAAAAAGCGTCATTAGAGGAAATGAACTACAACTATCTTTATGAAGATGAAAATAACTATTTTTTTATGGAACCAAAATCATTTGAGCAAATTGAAATTAAAAAAAGTTTAATTGGTGAAAAGGGAAAATTATTAACTGAAAATCTAGAAGTTTCTGTTAGCTTCTACAACGAACTTCCTATTTCAGTAGATTTGCCAAAACAAGTGGTATGTAAAATAGAAACGACAGATGCTGCATTAAAAGGACAAACTGTCTCATCATCTTATAAACCAGCAGTGTTAAACAATGGTTTAAATATCCAAGTGCCTCCTTTTATTGAAGCTGGAGATGAAGTTATAATAGATACGAGAAATCTTGAATATATAAAGAAGATTTAGTTATGAACTCAATTTCTGCTAATTTAAATATTATGATTAAAGCTTGTGAAAAAGCGTCAAAAATATTAATTAGGGATTTCGGTGAGATTGAAAAATTACAAGTATCAAAAAAAAGTCAAAGAGATTTTGTTACAAATGCAGACTTGAAAACAGAAAAAATAATTATTGATGAATTAGAGAAAGCAAGACCTAATTTCTCATTTATTAGTGAAGAGAGAGGAATAAAAAAAAATAAAGATCGAGAGAATACATGGATTATAGATCCAATAGACGGGACAGTTAACTTTTTGCATGGTATACCTCATTTTGCCATATCAATAGCTTTGAGATCAAATGGAGAAATAATTTCTGGTTTAATTTATGATCCAATAAAAGATGAAATGTTTTTTGCTGAAAAAGACAATGGGACCTTTTTTAACAATCATAGAGTAAGAGTTTCAACAAAAAATAGTATAGATGAATGTTTGTTCGCAATCGGAGGAAAACTTAAAAAAGAGCCAGATTTCTCTTACAGAAGATCTGGTTGCGCAGCGCTAGATCTGGCTTACGTATCTGTAGGTAGATATGATGGTTATTTTCAAAAAAATTTGAATTTGTGGGATATTGCTGCAGGAATAATTTTAATTAGGGAAGCTGGAGGTATAATTAATAATTTTAGCTTAGAGAGTCTTAAAAATATAAATGTTACTGCCTCAAACTCAAATATTAGCAATAAATTTAATAATAAAATACTTAACTTTTAATTGTTTTAGGAAAATCTTTTGTTATAAGTCTCGAAATGAAAAAAAAAATACATCCAAATTACCACAAAATTAAAGTTGAAATGACTGATGGTACACAATTTGAGACTAAATCAACATGGGGTAAAGAAGGTGATTTACTAAAGCTAGAAATAGATCCTAAGTCTCATTCAGCCTGGACTGGTGGCAAACAAAAATTATTGGACAAAGGTAGAATAAGTAAATTTAACAAAAAATTTCAAAATTTTAAATCTGAAAAAAAGTAAATGAATAACACTCCATTAATGCCAATGGCAACAGCAGTATGGCTAGTTGAAAATACAACCCTTACATTCAGACAAATTGCAAACTTCTGTAATATGCATGAGGTTGAAATTCAGGGTATTGCAGATGGAGAAGTTGCAAAAGGTATTAAAGCGTATAATCCAATAATTGCTGGTCAGCTCTCAAGGGAAGAAATTGAACTTTCCTCTAAAGATGAAAATAGGCCTCTACAAATCACTAGTTCAGATATTGAAATCACTAGTGATGAAAAAAAGATAAAAAAATATATTCCATTATCTAAAAGACAAGACAAGCCCGACTCTGCTTTATGGTTGATAAAACAACATAATATTTTAAAAGATTCTCAAATAGCAAAACTGGTGGGAATTACTAAAAACTCAGTCACATCTATTAGGAATAAAAGTTATTGGAATTTTAATAATTTAAACCCAAAAGATCCTGTTGCTTTAAACCTTTTTACTCAAAAAGATTTACAAGAGGCGATAGCTAAAGCAGAACGGAGAATTAAAAGAGAAAAAAGAGAAAAAGAGAAAAAAACAAAGAGCAAAGTAGAATAAATGGATAAATTAAATAGACATAAAATAATAAAGATGTTATTCAAATCTCTTTTTGGAGGTATTTATTAAGATAGAAGTCAAAGATAACAACGTCGAGCAAGCTCTGAGAGTTTTAAAAAGAAAACTTCAGAGAGATGGTTTTTTTAAGATTATTAAACTTAAAAATAATTATGAAAAACCGTCTGAAAAAAAAAAGAGAATTCTTCAAGAAAATATAAAAAGAGTAAAAAAACTTAATAAACTTAAAAATAGAATTTAATAACGCGGGGTGGAGCAGTCTGGTAGCTCGTCAGGCTCATAACCTGAAGGTCGGCGGTTCAAATCCGTCCCCCGCAACCAACTTTATAAATTAAAGTTTGATTTCTTTGCATCCCTCAAAAAACCTTTTACAGTATCTGTTGTAAGTTTTTTGTTTCTCTAAATTGCGGTATAGGATCTTTTCCTGTGTCACCCATTCTACCAGCAAAAATTGAAATAATTACTTTCGTTTTTTTATCTATGTTATTTAAAATTTGTCTAGTTTGTTTAGCTGTGTAAACAGCAGTGATATTTAGTTTTATTCTGTTATTATTAAGAGTTCTTATCACTTTTCCCATAAACTTTCCTCTAGAATTATTTACAGGAACTTTTACATAGATATTTTTTCCCCAATTATTTATCATTTTTCCTTGGGTAATCATATCTTCAACGTTATCTGCAAAAACCTCGAGAGATAATGGTTTTTTGGTTACTTTAAGAATTTTTTTTGAATAATCAGAATAGTCTTTGGCTCCCGCTTTTCGCATTAAACTTGGATTAGTAGTAAAACCTTTAACTATTTTTTTTTTGTTAAACTTACTAATCAATTTAACATCAGCTATATCACAAAATATTTTAGTCAATTTATAGGCTTTTAACAATTTCTTCAGTCATTTTTTTTGCATCAGCAAATAACATTAACGTGTTATCTCTATAAAAAAGATCATTATCTATTCCAGCATAACCTGGCGATAAACTTCTTTTTACAAATAAAACAGACTTACTTTTTTCAACATCTAGAATAGGCATACCATAAATAGGACTTTGAGGGTCTGATTTAGCCACAGGATTGGTGACATCATTTGCACCAATTACGTATGCAACGTCACAATTGGCAAAGTCATTATTGATTTCCTCTAACTCAAATACTTCATCATAAGGGACGTTTGCTTCTGCAAGTAATACATTCATATGTCCAGGCATTCTACCTGCAACAGGATGAATAGCGTAAGATACTTTTACCCCATTTTTTTTTAGCGCATCAACCATTTCCCTCAAGGCATGTTGTGCTTGTGCTACAGCCATTCCATAACCTGGAACAATTATAACTGATGATGCATTTTTCATCAAAAAAGCGGCATCATCCGCATTACCATTTTTTACAGGTTTCTGCTCTTTTACTTGAGAACTTGAGGTTTGGTCTGTCGCACCCCATCCACCAAGTATCACATTAAAAAATGATCTATTCATTCCTTTACACATTATATAAGAAAGGATCGCACCAGACGACCCCACCAGGGCACCTGTTATAATCAAAGCGCTATTCTCTAGAGTAAAACCAATACCAGCTGCTGCCCAACCTGAATATGAATTGAGCATGGAAATTACAACTGGCATATCTGCGCCACCAATAGGAATAATTAATAATACGCCAATTAAAAAAGAAATTATTACTATTGACCAAAATATATTAGATAACTGCGATCTACATAAATAATAAATCAAAAATAATATGATTATTCCAAGGAATAAATTAATAAAATGTTGACCTTTAAAAGTTATTGGTGCACCAGACATAATTCCTCTAAGCTTTAAAAAAGCTATTATCGAACCTGAAAAAGTAATTGCTCCAATAGACGCCCCTAAAGACATCTCAATTAAACTAGCAAGTTTTATATCTCCTTGACTTCCAAGATTAAAGACCTCTGGTTGTAAGAAAGCTGATATTGCTACGAATACAGCTGCTAAACCTACAAGACTATGAAATCCAGCAACTAATTCTGGCATTGCTGTCATAGGTATCTTAAAGGCTATGAATGCACCTACAGACCCCCCAATGATTAAAAAAATCAATACATAAACAAAACCTGCACCAAAACTTCCAACTGATAAAAAGGTGACAATAATTGCAATGGTCATTCCTATAATGCCAAAATAATTACCTTGTCTTGAAGTTTCTGGTGAGGAAAGGCCTCTTAAAGCTAAAATAAATAATATTCCTGAAACTAGATAAAATAATGCTAAAAGATTGGCTGACATCATTATTTCTTTTTCTTTTTATACATTTGCAACATTCTTTGAGTGACTAGAAAGCCACCAAAAATATTTACAGCTGCTAAAATAATTGCAAGAAAACCAAAAATATTTGATGTTTCAAAAATACTTCCTGAAGAATTAGCTAATGCAGCTATAATTGCTCCAACAATAATTACTGAGGAAATAGCATTTGTTACTGACATCAAAGGTGTATGTAACGAAGGTGTAACACTCCATACAACATAATAACCCACAAATATTGATAAGATAAATATACTAAGCCTAAATATGAAAGGATCTATTTCCATTATTTTATTTTCGTTTTATTAATTATTTCATCCTCTAAATTAATTTTAAATAATTTATTTTCTTTATCATACAAATTATTTATAAAATTAAACATATTTTTAGCATAAAGATTTGAAGCTGATATAGGTAACTTGTTGAGAATATTCGCCTCACCTAAAATCTTTACTCCATTGAATTCAACTATACTGTTTGCCTTTGTAAGTTCAGAGTTACCACCTTGTGATGCTGCTAAATCATAAATTACTGAACCGCTAGCCATTACATCAATCATATCTTTTTTTATAACAATAGGAGCTTTTTTTCCTGGTATTAAAGCTGTACAAATTACAATATCGATTTTTTTTAAGGTTTCTCTTAACAGGTTCTCTTGTTTCTGTTTAAATTCATCTGAAGTCTCTTTTGCATATCCACCCTCAGTTTCAAGATTTTCTGAACCCTCAACTGTTAAAAATTTTCCTCCTAAACTTTCAACCTGTTCCTTTGATGCCATTCTTACATCGGTAGCAAAAACTATTGCACCCATTCTCCGAAATTGTTCCAGCTGCAGTCATCATCATTGGTATAGCTTTCTGAAAATAAGCAAATGAGTCAACCACTGCTTTATATCCTGCTAGATTTGCTTGAGAGGATAAAATATCCATAGATTGAGCTCTTGTTATTCTTGGAAGAAGCTCAAGAGAAAAACATTTGATATTTTTTTTTGTTATTTCATTTAATTTTTTTTCATTATTATAAGGATCTAAAACACCTACTAAAATTTGATCTTTTTTTAATTTATCTAAATTTTCATTACTTAATATATTCATTTGTAAAATAGCATTAGAATTTGAAATAATTTCATCAATTGTTTTGATGCTTGCCCCTTCTGTTGTGAATTTATTATCACTTATTCCTAGATGAGTTGCATAATCTTTACACAAATAAACTTCTAGACCTAATGATTTATATTTTTTAACTAAATCAGGAGTTACGGCAACTCTTTGCTCTAAATCTAAATTTTCAGATATTGACCCTATGATCATATTATAAAAGAAATACTGCCATTAGACCCAGAACCATTATTACAAGTATAGTTCCCCAAAGTACAAACTTTGTAAAATTATTCCAAGTTTTTTTATGGTTTTCGTTGTCCATAAAAACTATTTTTGTCTTGCTTTAAATTTTGGATTTTTTTTATTTATTATGTAAACTCTCCCTCTGCGCCTAACTAATTTAGATTGTAATCTTTCAAATATATTTTTCCAAATTTCTTAAAAACCTTATTTGAAAAAGAGACATTTGTTAAGGCTGAGGCGTATCTTTCACCATCTCTTCTAGGTAAATATGATATTCTAGTCTTAAACATCTTTGCTACCTCTAAAATTGAATAACTTTTTTTATTAGAAATTGAGTAATGTCTACATTTATTTTCTTTCCATGCAAAAAAACATGTTTCTACAGTATCGTAAATATGTGTAAATCTCCTAGTTTGTGATCCTGGTAAAACTACCGTCAAGGGTTTTTTTTTAATGTATTGATTTTCAAAAATACCAATTACTGTTGCCATGTCGCCCTCACAAATCTGCCTCGGTCCATAAACATTATAAAAATAAACAACTTCATACTTAAAACCAAACCATTTTTTTAAATTATTTAAAAGTTCTAAATTTTTTGATTTTGTAAATGAGTATGGAGATAAGTTTCTGTCCGCACCTTTATTACCGATTGTAGCAGAAGTAGCTGAGTAAATTAATTTTATTTTATTATCTAAACAAAACTTAAATACCTCTTTTGTACCTATAGTATTTGAATTATAACATTGATCAAATTTCAAAAAACTTTGATAAATTCTCGCAAACTCACCAAAATGAAATATTGAGTCAATTTTTTTTTTATATTTTTTTAAAATTGAATTTATATTTTTAGTATCTCCAGCTATATACTTCACTCTTCTGCTGTTTAAGTGGTTTTTTTTACTACCACTAGAATAATTATCTATACTGATTATTTTGAAATTTGTTTTATCTATAAAAAACTCAATTAAATTTGATCCAACAAACCCTGCACCTCCAGTTACGACAATTGTTTTTTTCATTTGGATTTGTTAGCCTGGCAACATCCTACTCTTCCATGTCTTAAGACAAAGTACCATCGGCGCAGAAAGGCTTGACTTCCGAGTTCGGAATGGGATCGGGTATAACACTTTC
>LULJ01000364.1_pt1 | contig 25236 bp, 23 predicted proteins | sample 728171 | NCBI WGS metagenome assembly LULJ01 (sample SAMN03860292, study PRJNA289734) | marine metagenome | biome: seawater column; feature: ocean; material: water; isolation source: Red Sea water column Station 169 - depth 25m | place: Saudi Arabia: Red Sea | collected 2011-10-15 | depth 25 m
ACAGAATTTGTTTCTTTTTCGATAACGTTAGCAATTGTATAGGAATCTTGATTCCAGACATTAATTAACAAAGTATTACCGGGAGTTACAGGACCGCTAAATCTTGCTGATATTTCAGAAACTCTGCTTGGATCATTGCTAAATTCACTTTCAATTAGCTTTTTACAAGTTATCCCATAGGTACACAATCCATGCAATATCGGTTTTTCGAACCCAGCCACTTTTGCAAAGTCCGGATCTACATGAAGTGGATTATTGTCACCTGATGGGATTCTATAGAGTATTGCTTGGTTATCAAGGGTTTTGTACTCAAGAACTTTTTGAGGATCTGTTTTTGGAGAAGTCAGCCTATCTTTCTTTTTAGGTTTTGTTCCAAAACCTCCCTCACCAATAAACAGCATTACGGACTCAGAAGTAGCAATTTTATCATTATCCATATATAAATCAGATTTAATAGTCACTGATCCAAATTTGATATAGTCCTCAACAGCAGTAATCTTTGATCTGGCACGAGCCTTACCACTTGAAGGTATATCTTTATGTATTGTTATTTTTTGTTCTCCATGAAGAAGTGATGTCATTGATACTTCAAGTCCTTCACTTCCTATAATCGAAAAAACTGATTCCATTGGATAAATGCATGCTGCAAAAGAAGGTAAAACTTTTGGACTTGGACCAACCGTAAATTTTAAATCACTTTTGTTCATTGGGTCTTGGCTGCTTCCAACGGCGATATTATATAAAATAATTCTTTCTTCAGACCAATAGCCTTCCACCTCTTCAAGATCTTTATTAAGCAGTATGTCTGGATTAATTGGCATATGATTAGTTTATTAATAGAGTTCCATTTTTCTCAACTTGCTGAACAAAATCTTTACTAATTTTTAATTCTTCAAATATAGATTGAATTGACTTTTTTGTTACTTTGTGATTTTTTTCTTGCAGCATATTATCGCTTCTTGGAAAGTTGTTAAAAAAAGAGCTTCTTGATATTGCATGAGGATGACTTCTTGCTTCATCTAAACTAAGTACTGGAGTTACGCATGAATCAGAGTTCTTAAAAATTTCAGACCATTCATCCCTAGACTTTGTAAGGAATAAATCACTAAATATAGTTTCAAATTCTGACCATCTATCAAGATTCATTTGCTCATTTATCATTTCTTCAGGAAGTTCTAATTTAGTGACTAGTTCTCTAAAAAATTTATTTTCTAAAGCTCCCACTGCTACATATTTATTATCTTTTGTTTCATAACATCTGTAAAAAGGCGCGCCACCATCTAATAAGTTAGCTCCTCTTTTATCATTCCACATTCCAATATCATTTAATCCAAACATTAAAGATGCAAGATATGAAACTCCTTCAAACATTGCTACATCATAGACAATGTTTTCTTTGTTGTTATTCTTAACTTCATAAATTCCAAGTAAACCTGAAATTACTGCAAACATAGTTCCTGAACCGTAATCCGCAACTAGATTTATAGGAGCAATAGGTGGAGATCCATCTTTTCCTAAAAGACTTAAAACTCCAGATAAAGCTAAATAATTTATGTCATGACCAGCATCATTTACTATTTCCCCTTCTTGACCCCATCCAGTGAGCCTGATGTATACAGTTTTTGTATTTACTTTGTGGATATCTTTAGGACCTAATCCAATTTTTTCCATAACTCCAGGCCGATTACCTTCCAGTAAAATATCTACACCTTTGATCAACTCTTTTACTAATTTAATTCCATCATTTGATTTCAAATCCACAGTTATATTTATTCTGTTCTTCAATGCAGGGTCAGCATTTGAAGGAAGCATGTCTACAGCTTTTGGATTATTCACCCTAATTACTTCTGCACCTAATTCTAAAAAAGTATTTGCAGCTAAAGGTCCAGGCCCAATTGAGGCAATTTCTAATACTCTAACCCCTTCAAGTGGTTTCATGATTAAACAAGCTCTACGATTGTTGCGTTTGCTGTACCGCCGCCTTCGCAAATTGCTTGAAGGCCGTATTTCAATTTATTTCTTTTCATTTCATGAATGAGATTTGTCATTAATCTTGCACCTGTTGCTCCTAGAGGATGACCTATTGCTATAGAACCACCATTGGCATTTACATTTTCATAATTAATTTCTGGGAATTCTTTTCTCCAAGCTCCCACTACAGATGAAAATGCCTCATTTATTTCAGCAAGGTTTATATCTTCAGGTTTTAATTTTGCTTGATCTAGAGCCTTTCTTGTCGCTGGTATTGGTCCACTTAACATAAGGACTGGGTCTGTTCCAACAACAGCCATGCTTCTTATTTTAGCTATTGGCTCAAGGTTGAATTTGTTGAGTATATCTTCTGAGACTAATAGAAGCGCTGCTGCTCCATCAGAAATTTGTGATGAGTTACCTGCTGTAATTACACCATCAGGCTTAAAGGCTGGTTTCAATTGAGAGAGTATTTCTTTTGTAGTTTCTTCTCTTACTCCTTCATCCTTATGTAATGCTTCAGGCACTTCAAGTATTTGCTTTTTAAAATAACCATTCTCCCAAGCATTCAAAGCTCTTTGATGTGAGGAATACGATATTTCATCTAATTCATTCCTGTCTAAGTTCCATTTCTCTGCCATCATTTCTGCCGATATTCCCTGAGGAACTAATCCAGGATATCGATCATACATTTTTGGACCGAAAGCAGTAGAAGCACCTTCTGGACCCTCATAACTAAATGTTGACCCCATAGGCACTCTTGACATCATTTCAACTCCACACGCAATTGCTACCTCATAAGAGCCTGCAATAATTCCTTGAGCTGCAAAATGTAAAGCTTGTTGAGAAGAACCACACTGTCTATCAACAGTTGTGCCGGGCACTGTTTCTGGCAAACCAGCAGCTAGTGCTGCATTTCTTCCAACATTACCCGTTTGTTCCCCAAGCTGAGAAACACATCCAGCAATTACATCGTCAACACAACTAGGGTCAATTTCAACAAAAAAATCAGATACCAAAGTTGCCTCTGGATCGATTGAATACTGATCAAAATCAGATACACCTTCTTCTTCAAGAACATCTTGATCTAAAAAGAAATTACCTGTACAAGTAGAGGAGTCTCTTTTCAATACTGCATAAGCAGCATCTGCATAAATAGAAGGTTTTCTTGACCCCTTTACCAACTCAGCACCAATAACGTTTCTTACTGCTGCTGTGTCTAGTGAGGTTCTGGGCCAAAGGCAATTGGATGCAACATTATGTTTTCCAAGTTCTTCAGCTAGACCATGTGCCACTAAAGACATGCCATATTTTGCGGTAGTGTAAGCAAGAGTAATACCAAACCACTTACGATCTATATCTAGAGGCGGAGAGAGCGTCAAAATATGTGGGTTATCTCCTTTAATAAGATGAGGTATACATTTTTGGCTAAGCATAAAAGTACCACGCACATTAATATTATGCATCAAGTCATATCTTTTCATAGGCGTATTGACAGTATCAGTTAAATGTATGGCACTTGCGTTATTGATACATATATCTATACCCCCAAATTTACTTACTGTTTCCTCAACAGCTGCCTCTACTTGATCTTCAAATCTAATATCACAAACTATTGGAAGTGGATTGCCTCCAACCTGCTTAATTTCATCTGCAGCTGTAAAGATTGTTCCTGGAAGTGTTGGATGCGGTTCTGTAGTCTTCGCTAGAATTGCAACATTTGCTCCGTCTTTGCCAAGCGCTTTTGCAATCTCAAGGCCAACTCCACGAGAGCCTCCGCTCATAATTATTGTTTTATTTTTAAAGTATGTCATTTGTATATTCTATTAAAAATGCGTAATTTCTGTAGAGTCTTTTATCGAAAGTACATTCCACATGGTACCTATAATGAAATATTAAATTTTACTCGATTAAAAGATTGGTTTTTCTATTAATTTTGGCTTGCAGCAACACTCGCTATGATAATTATTAGAGATATCACACCTGCGGATGCAATTAAAACTTCATTTCTGGTAATTTTTATTTTTGGTGCTGAGCTCATCACACTCGCAAATAAAAGTATTGCAGCTGAAATTATTAAGGCAAACAAAGGTGCGTAATCATGAAAGTTAAGGAAAACTTGAGCAATCGCAACGGATATGACCCCACCTACAACAATAGCCCCCAATGGAATAACAATAGAACCAACAATTCTATTTCTAATTTTATTAGCTTCGGTATTTTCATCACTTTCTAGTCCTTTAGGGACTCCTAAAATCATTGAAAGTACAGAAATTGCCGCTTGTATGAATGTTGACAAAATGACTATTCTCCAAAATGCTCCTCCAACACTAATAAGGTTTGTGACGGGATCTTCGGGTAAAATTCCTAAGATTGTTTGACCGACACTATTTACAATATAAAAAGCTGATGAGGACCCAAAGACAAGACCTAGTCCAACACCGGTGTATATAGATTCCCTATCATTTGTAAGCACCCCAAAACCTTCATAATTAGTTTCTAGAAATTTTTTGATATTTAAGGAATTTAATGCTCCAATAAATGCAGTTGTTAATGAAACAATAAGCACAAAAGAAACAGTGCTATATTCTGCAGTTAGTTTTTGGGTTTCAGCTTCTAAAATTAAACCATCATAAAGAAAAGAACTTGCAAGCAGTCCTTGAATGAACCCTGCTAAAACTCCAAAACCGAGCCCATACTTTACAGACTTTAAAATTTTTTGACTTATAGAAACGGGTGGAGGTGAATCGTCAACTATAACAGTTGCTATAGCGCTGATTTCTTCAGCCGGTATTTCAAGTGGTATTTCTTCAACAATCTCTTCTGTTTCATTTTCGATAACTTGTTTTTCAACAGCTACATCTGTTTTTTCAACGGTAGTTACTTCTGAAACAGGGGTCGGTATTGAATCACCACCACTCCAGTTATTTAATATATCATCTGAAGAAACGCCAGTTGCTTCTGCCCTAGCTTGAATAGATCTAGATAAAAGATCTAGTGGTATACCACTGGAGCTACTTAGCTGTTCTAATTTTTGTCCATCCATAATAAGTCTATATAATTCTAATCAGTTGAACTATTTCTAACGACATCATCAAACGTTTTTTCATTTTGATACCATTTCATCCATATAACTAAAATAGAAATCCAGAGTATTATGCCTCCTCCAAGCTTGAGTATTAATCCTGCTAGTGTTTGATCATTAATGACAGATATGTTGTAAATATTTTCGACATTTACATAAGCGCTGTAAAGTGGCTCTGTACCAAAAGCAAGAAAACTTGCAGGGATTGTTGGAAGTAGTGATTGAAGAAACAAGTATCCTATTTTTGCAGCTGAATTCATAGGTTTAATTTCATCATTAAAACCAATAACAGGGATCCACATATTCAGTGAGACCAGAAGCATCACAGAGTGTATTAAAAAATGGAATAATGTATTTGTTACCATCAGATTTACAACTGTAGACCAATGCATTCCAACCATTACAAAATTGAATAAGAAAAATGCAACAACGGGTTTTGCAGTTATTTTAAGTAGTGATACTAGTGGTTTAACAGACACTAATTTTTTCATTTCTTTATGCATACCCATAAGCAATAAAGGTGGAGATACAAGAGCTAAGACTAAGTGTTCAGCTGAATGAACAGAGAACAAATATCTTTCACCAATGTCGTGAATTGGATAATCTGTAAAAGCCCAAAGAATTATTAAACCTGAATACCACAACTTTCTTTTATCTTTTTTTATTGTTTTGTCTTTAGTTGATAGTTCAAAAAATATAACTAATGAAACTATCAATGCCCAAACATCATAATGTGGATGAAATGGTAAATTTTCCATAAAATTTTAAGAAAAGTTAGCTGATGCACGCTCTATCATTACAATTGCAAATAACACTAAAGCCAATATCATCCCACCAGTAAAGAATCTGTTGACCATTTTATTTTCAAACCTAAGGTGCATAAACCATCCGACAACAATTATGAATTTTCCAACAGCTAGAATTATCAATATAGGATCGGTGAAAACCCCTACAATATCCTCTGTATAATATAAAGCTATTTCTATTGCAGTTAGTATCCCAAGAACAATTGCAATTTGTACATACTTTTTTGGAGTGGGATGATCTATATGATTTTCGGACATTTTAAATCAAATATACTACTGTAAACAATACTATCCAGACAATATCAACAAAGTGCCAGTAAAGGGCTACAAACTCAAGATTCATACCACCCTCTAAAGTAAGGCCTTTTTGTCTTTGTCCAATACCCCAAAGAGCAAGCAGGAGAACCACGCCAATGAATACATGAAGTCCGTGAAAACCAGTAAGAACATAAAAAGTTGAACTGAAAATATTTGTAGAAAGCTCGAAACCTTTATGGTAAAACTCTGTGAATTCGTAAATTTGTCCTGCTAAAAATACCGAACCTAACATTGCGGTTGCTAAAAGCCAAACTCTTGTTTTTTCTTGATCGTTTGCTTCTAGTGCATTGTGTGCCAAAACCATAGTTAAAGAACTCATGAGAAGTATAAAAGAGCTAATTGAAGTAAATGGTATGTCGTAGACATCTGTTAATTTGATGCCTGGAAAGTCTCTTCCTTTAAAAATCATAAAGGTAGTAATCAAAGTCCCAAAAAAAAGTATTTCAGTAGATAGAAATACCCACATTCCAAGTTTTCTGGTTTCTACTCCTGTAGGTTCATGTGGATATGAATGAGAACTACTCATGCTCTAAATTTTCTTCAACCTCTTCTTCTAGTGGTTCCGTTCCCCACCCAAAACCTCCAATTAGAAGAAATAAAGCACCAATCAAGGCAAGGGGAATGGATTTATAAATTACTGAATAACCTAAAAATGGCAGACCAGCAGCAAGTAAAATAGGGAAATATGAAGGATTAGGCAATACAATATTTTCTGATGGATTTAGACCCTCTTCTTCAAGTTCAATAAGCATTTGATCGGTAGATTCTTTTCTTACTGCTCTCCCATCCTCGTCTTCATCATATTTTGAATGCCAAAAATCATCTAATGATTTCACTTCTGGAGCTTTTGAAAAGTTCCATACAGGTGTTGGTGATGGGATAGTCCACTCTATCGTTCTTGCATCCCAGGGATCAAATGGGGCTTTTTCTCCGTTTCTTTTTGAAAAAATCCAATTAATCATAAATACAATTATTGAAACTGCAATTATAAAAGCACCGATTGTCACAATAATATTCCAAAATTGAAGATTAGTTTCTTCAGCATAAACCCATGTTCTTCTCACTTGGCCTTGAAGACCTAACCAGTGCATAGGTCCAAAAGTTAGATTAAATCCAATTAACATTAACCAAAAATGAATTTTTCCTAGAGTTTCGTTATACATTTTGCCCCAAACTTTTGGAAACCAGTAGTAAAGTCCTGAAAAAATTCCAAACAATGCGCCTCCAAAAAGTACATAATGAAAATGTGCAACAATGTAATAAGTATCAGTTTGCTGTGTATCAGCAGGTACTACTGAATGTGTAACACCACTTAATCCACCAATAACAAACATTCCGATAAAACCTAAAGAAAATAGCATAGGAGTATTAAGTTTGATTTTTCCACCCCAAATAGTACCCAACCAATTAAAGATTTTTACTCCCGTAGGTACCGCTATAACCATTGTTGAAAGTCCAAAACCAGCTTGAGCCACAGGACTAATTGCAGATGCGAACATATGGTGTGCCCATACTCCAAAACCTATGAAAGCAATTCCAAAACCCGCAAAAACAATTGCAGCATAACCGAATAAAGGTTTCCTAGCAAAAGTAGGTAGAACCTCAGAAACTATACCAAACGCTGGAAGAATAAGAATGTATACCTCTGGATGACCAAAAAGCCAAAACAAATGTTGCCATAGCACTGGATCTCCACCTCCTTCTGTGAGGAAGAAAGTAGTGCCAAATTTTCTATCAAATGTTACATAAAAAAGTGCAATTGCAATGATTGGCAAAGAGAATGCAAGTAGGAACGAAACAGCAAAAGTCATCCATGTAAATACTGGCATCCTCATAAATCTCATACCTTTTGTTCTCATGTTGATAATTGTTGTAATAAAATTAAATGCGGATATGAGTGATGCGATTCCTAGAATTTGGAGCCCAATTGCCCAATAATCCATTGCTGTTCCAGGTGAATATTTCAGTCCAGCATTTGGTTGATAACCAAACCAACCACCATTGGGAGCAGATCCAAGCCAACCAACTTCCTCAGCAAGATATCCACCATCCGGAGCCCCTGCAGTTCCAAAAATAAAAGTAGAATAAAGAAAAGCTCCCCCAAATATAAATATCCAAAAAGAAAGAGCATTAAGCCTTGGAAAGGCAACATCTCTGGCTCCAATTTGAAGAGGAAGCAAATAATTGAAGAATGCTGCACTTATTGGCATAATTGCCAAGAATATCATTGTAGTTCCATGCATCGTAAACATTGCGTTATATTCTGCAGCTGTTAAAAAATTGTTATCAGGCTGTGAAAGCTGAATTCTCAAAACTAACGCCTCAAGACCACCGATCAATAGAAAGAAAAACGCTGCGTAACCATACATTATGCCTATTCTTTTATGGTCAACAGTTGTTATCCAACTCCAAATACCTGTTTCAGAAGAGGGTCTTTTAAAAATATTACTTTGTTTATTCGGCTCAATTATTTTTGTCATTTAAGTGTCTCCAGATACGCAATTAAAGCATTAATTTCCGATTCAGTCAATTCTAGGTTCGGCATAAATGTACCAGGTTTTAACTCTGCTGGATTAGCTAGCCATTTTGTAAGGTTTTCTGGATTATTTTTCAATGCTGCACCGGCAAAGACATTTCGATTGGCAAAATGGGTTAGATTTGGTGCAATTCTGTCACCTTGAACATCCCAAACACCATTTATAACATGGCATTGTGTACAACCAGCATTTAAATAAACTTGTTGTCCTTCTGCCGCTAAAGATAAATCATCAGTACTAAATGCTGTAGCGTCTCTCTGTTCATTTTTTACCCACGCATCAAAATCATTTTGGGATAAAGATAAAACTCTTCCACGCATTTTTGAATGGCTTAATCCACAATATTCTCCGCATTGTGCCCAAAACTCATTAGGCGAGTCCGCATGAAGATTAAGATAAGTTGTCTGACCAGGTACAAGGTATCTTTTCCCATTTAATTTTGGTACCCAATAATTATGAAGAACATCGTTAGACCACTAATTTTGGTACCCAATAATTATGAAGAACATCGTTAGACCACATTTCAAGTCGAACAGGCCTGTCTGCCGGAATCACTAGAACATTTGCAGTGGTTATTCCATAATCAGGATATTTATATTCAAACCACCATTGATGACCAACCACTTCAATTTTAAGGGCATTCTCTGGTTCTCTTGCTAAATCAAATATTGTTCTTACTGTTGGTACTGCAATTGCAGCCAAAATTAATACAGGTATAACTGTCCATAATATTTCGAGTTTTGTATTTCCATGAATTTGTTTTGGCTCTGGAGAGTCTGGTTTTTCTTTATACACAAAAACTGATAGAAGTAACGCACCTTGCACTATTAAAAAGATTACAACAGCAATCCAAAAAGTTATCCAAAATAGTTCATCGATTGATCTTGCATAAGGACCCTCAGGGCTAAGGGAATCGAGAGGAGCATCTTCAATACATGCAGAGAGAAAAACTAGAAGCACGTATCTTAAATTCTTTAACTTAAAAATTTTTTTCACAAGCATATTTATATTATCAACAATATTTAAGAATAGCGTTCAAACAGTATATAGTGTAATTAAAGTACTATGTCACTATGAAGGTTCAAACAAAAAAAGTTGCTTCTAATTATTTAAAACTTTCTAAATTGAGAATTGTTGAGCTATTACTTATTACAACTGTACCATCAATGGTTGTATCTATATATGGCTTTCCAACTGTTGAATTGGTTTTGTTTACATTATTTGGTGGTACAGCATTAGCAGTAAGCGCTAATGTTCTAAATCAAATTTTTGAAATAGAAACTGATAAATTAATGGCAAGAACATCTGACAGGCCCCTTGTCATTGGAACTATTTCTGTAAAAAATGCATATATATATTCAATTTTGTTGGCACTAATAGGATTTATAATTTTATACACACAAACAACTCCGTTAGCAGCATATATTGCATTAACGGCAAATATTTTTTACTCTTTTATATATACATTGATTTTAAAACCCAGAACAAATCAAAATATTGTTATTGGGGGTGCAGCTGGAGCTGCCCCTGTTCTTATAGGATGGGCTGCAACAGGAACTGAACTTGATACGGGATCATGGCTCTTATTTTTACTTGTTTTTCTCTGGACTCCTGCTCATTTTTGGGCATTATCAATTGAAAATGTAGATGACTATAAGGGTGCGGAATTTCCGATGTTGCCAACCCAAGAATCAAAAAAAAGAACATCAATTTTTATTGGTGTTTATTCATGTGCGACCGTAATAACATCTCTTTTGATAGCACCGGTATTACAGCTTGGTTTGATTTATTTATTTTTGGCATTAATTTTTGGAATTTATTTAATGATTAAATCTTATGGCTTGTACTCAGAGAAAATCAAACCAATATCATACTTTGTATTTTCTAATACTTATCTAGCTGTAATATTTTTGTCTATGATTGCTGACATTCTTTTTACAATAAGGAATACTTAATCATGGAAGAAATATTTTTTTCAATAACTTATCCTCCAATACCAATAACTAAAGTTGGGCCAGTATTTCTTTCCTTACACGGAGTTTTTGCAGCAATTGGATTTTATTTTGGGGCTAGTCATGCTTTAAAACTTTCAGAAAAAGATGGAGCAAACCCTATTTTATTTTCTGAGGCGCTAACCTGGGCAATCTTTGGAGCCATTCTTGGTGCAAGATTTTTTACCATACCTGCACAATGGTATGCGAATCCAGGGTATGGATTAAGCGATGTTTTTACATTAGCTGGTAGCTATTCAATTATGGGTGGTATGGCAGGGGGAATTATTGCTGCATATCTAAAAATTAGCATTTTTAATAAAGAAGACTTTAAACAATATGGAGATTACGCTGCCACAGGATTAATACTTGGAACTGTCATTGGAAGAATTGGCGATCTTGCTATCGTTGAACATCTAGGAAGAGAAACAAATTTCTTTTTAGGCTATGAAATTAAGCCAGGATATGACGTTGCCCCACAACACAATTCTTTAGAATGTATGGAGCCACTGCTAACATGTGGAACATACCATCATGTTGCACTGTATGACTTAATCCTTGCATTAATTGTTTTCTTTATTTTTAGATCATTACAAAATCATTATGAATTTGGGAAAGGATCTTGGATTGGTTTATGGGCAGTATGGTATGGAACTCAAAGAGCATTTCTAGACACCTTAAGATTTGGAATGGGAGATTCTACGATTGGTGTATTTACCTGGAATCAAATTGGAGGAGCCCTTCTCGCATTTTTAGGATTAATCTTTTTCTTAAAAAATAAAAATATTAAAAAAGACTAATAATAAATAGAAGATAAAAAGCTATAAAAGAATACCCAACAACAATGTTCCTTTTAATGACATTTCTTGATAAAAATATTACAAGAAAAGAAACAAAATACATCATAAATAGCTGGTAATCAATTCTTGAAAGAATATTTCCAGGGCTTATTGAAATTGCCACACCACCAACTAATCCAATATTAAAAAGATTTGAACCAAAAATATTTCCAAAAACAATGTCAGGCTTTCTCATCCTCGCCGCTGCTATTGTTCCAGCAACTTCTGGAAGACTAGTACCAATTGCAATAATTGTTGAACCTATTACCAAAGATGAAACGCCAAATGTTTCTGCTAGCTTAACTGCATTATCAACCACTAACTGACTTCCATAAAGAGTTGCAGCTAAAGAAAGTAATCCCCTGAGCCACACGTAGTTTTTTTCTTCAGGTTTGAAATCTTCTTCTTCAACACTGTCAGTACTTACCATTTTGTAAACTACATAAATTGTCAAAACTAATAGAACAATCCCTAAGTAAAGCGGAAAGCTACTGAAGAGAACATAAGTTGATACAAATACAGTGGTGAGGATTGCCATCCAAACCGGACTAAGTTGATTGAGTTTAATTTTCTTGTCAAAGTCCTTTGGAATTGCAAGATACAAAACGGCTACTACAAGTAATGAATTAGCTATATTTGAACCTACTATATTTCCAATTCCAAGATCCAAATCTCCATTTAATGCAGCTCCCGTACTTGCAAACAATTCTGGTGCAGATGTACCAAATCCAATAAATGTTGCACCTATGATAGAGCTAGGAATTTTGAATTTTAAAGCTATTTGGACTGCAGAGCTAACCATTTCATCAGCTCCCCTTACAAGTAAGACTAATCCAATCGAAAACCCAACAAGAAGAATTACTATTTCCATGATTTCAATTTTCTACTTAGAGTCTCTCCATGCAATCCACTCTTTTACTTGTGTGAGGTCATATCCTGGCCCATTCACAGCAAGCGTGATTTCAGTTGCACCAGCTTCTAGCAAATCATCTGCCAAATCTATTCTTTTTATATCAATTCCAATTGATCTTTTGATTTCATTTGGATCTCTTCCAACTTTGTCGCACCAGTTATTAAGTACATTATTTTTATGTGCGACTGTTTCAATCCCGCTTCTTTCTTCAGTTTTTGTAGCAAATCCATGCCATATATCTGCATACTGAGCCACTAATCTTAAAGTAACTTTTTCTCCACCACCACCGATAAGAATAGGGATTTTTCGTTTAGGTTGAGGATCGAGTTTCCCCATTCTGTTTACAATTCTTTCGAGTGATTTTTCTAATTCTTTTAACCTCCATATTGCAGTGCCAAATTCATAACCATACTCTTCATAGTCTTGTTCAAACCAGCCTGAACCTATTCCAAAAATTAATCTACCATCTGATATATGGTCAACAGTTCTGGCCATATCAGCAAGTAGTTCTGGATTTCTATACGAGTTACATGTTACTAAAGGACCTATCTCTACAGAGTTAGTTACCTCTGCCCAACTTGAAAGCATTGTCCAACATTCAAAATGTTTACCTTCACGCCTTTCTCCTTCAGCCCACTGGGTTCCATCTTCTTTGTATAAGGGGTAAAAATGATCCCAATTATAAATTACATCTGCACCTATTGTTTCAGACTCTATTGCAGCAGCCCTTATCTGATCATACTCAGCATGTTGTGGTTGTAAAAATACAGCTATTCTTGGTTTCATATTTATTCTCCTTACAGTTCAAATTTAGTATTAATAAACTCATCCTTTATTGCGTTTTTAAATTTTATATTCGCATCCATTCGCTCAATATTTTGTCTTGTTATTTTTTCGGCTGATGGAAGTGGATTTTCATTAATAAAAGATTTAATTTCTTCACTCAGTAACTCGTCATATATTGATGGCAGTGAATCAAGTATTCGTGATGCTGTCCACCCAGGCATTAATTCGAGCAAGGCACTCCAATTATTTTTTATTTCCATAAACCCGTTAGAAGCATTCTTACTATTTGAAAGTAAAGTAGCGATTATATAAGGGGCATCTGCCCCTCTGATTGTTTGATCCAAAATTGCTCCGATTACATTTTTTGGAGTACCAGGGTCACTTAATGTACCGATGACCCCTCTATATCTTGCTTCTATTTGGGGTGATGATGAATTTTTAAACTTTTCAATATATATTTCTGATGAACACTCTTGATTCATTCCAGCAATTGATAACACTAAATTAAAATAATTACCATCAGCGTATTCTTCATATTCATTTGAAATAAATTGATTTGTAAAAAATTCAATAAATTTTGTATCTTCAGTTATCTTTGCATAAGTTCCACACAGTAAGGACCTTAACTGGGATTCTTCTTGATCAAATTTATCTTGATAGTCTTTTCCTAGAGATTCTATTAACGGATAGCTAAAATCTTTAACATAATTTTTAAAACTATCATTTTCTCCAATTTTTGCAAAGGTAGAAAATATGCTACTAATTAATGACCAAACATTTACATCTTTTTCCCCTGTATATAAGTTTAAAAGTTTGATAAAAAGTGATAGCTTCAACTCACCTATTCGCAATGCCATCCAAGAATCTTCTAAAATTCTATATTTTTCGTTTAAGTCAAGTTTTTCAAAATTTAATAATATTTCTTCAAATATATCTTCACTATATGATGAGTGAAAAAATGACCAACCACCATTATTTATAAAAGGAATTTCACCATCATTTTCAATTGTGATTGAATCAGAATCCATAATTAACTTATTAACTTTTTCGTTATCCAAGTATCTAATATTCAATGGCACGCTCCAAAGAGAGCTGTCGGTGCTTCCATCAATCAAATATTTCTTTTGAGATATTTTAAAACTGGAACCTTCTTTTTCGATATTTACAATTGGATACCCTTCTTGTTGTATCCATGTAGGAAGAATTTCACTAAGATTATAAGAACTTGCACTTGTAAGTTCGTTCCAAAGGTCAGAAGAGTGTGTATTTTTATACTCATATTTTTTAAGATATTTTCTCACCCCATCCTTAAAAGTTTCTTCACCTATAAATGTTTCAAACATCCTGAGTACGGTAGAACCTTTTTGATAGGTTAATACATCAAACATTTCTTCTGCTTCTTCTGGAGTTTTTACTTCAAACTCAACTGGCCTTGAAGACTTTAATGAGTCAACTCCAAACCCTCTTGACCTGTCTAGGTTCATCTGATTCCACAATTTAAACTCGGGGTAAGTTGCTTCAGAAGCTATAACTTCCATTAAACTTGCAAATGCTTCATTTAGCCAAATACCATCCCACCAGTTCATGGTTACCAAGTCTCCGAACCACATATGAGCCAATTCGTGAGCAATTACTTCAACAGACCTTGATAATTCTGCTCTTGTTGCTTTTTCTACATCAATAAGCAGTAGCGTTTCTCGAAAAGTAACGGCCCCAACATTTTCCATTGCACCCATAGCAAAATCAGGTATTGCTATAAGATCTAATTTTGATCCTGGATAATTTATCCCGTAATAATCCTCAAAGAAATCCAGAATTTTTATTGCAGCTGTGCCAGCAAAATTAGTTTGTTTAGAAAAACCTGGCCTATGCACTATTCCTACATCAGTTGTTTTTGAAGATCCTATCTTAGAAACTTCTAATTTACCAACAACAAAAGCTACTAGGTATGTTGACATTCTCATAGAGTCAACAAACTTAGTTGTAGTTCTATTGTTTTCAGTTGATTCATTCAACACTTTTTCATTACTAATTCTTATCAAATCACTGTCTGTAGTTAAAGCTATGGAAAATATAGCTTTGAATTCTGGCTCATCCCAACAAGGAAATGCCATTCTCGCTGCTGTTGGTTCGAATTGAGTAGTCGCAATCCAAACATCTTTATTTTCTGAATCTTTAAAGCTACTCCTGTAAAACCCTCTTAATTCATCAACTATTGTGGCTTTGAAATCAAGATAAAGTTGCCAATCTCCTTGAGTAACTTTATCTTCGAAAATAAGTGAAACTCTCTCTTCTTCAGGTAAATAATTAATTGAAGCCTCAATATGTTCACCTGAGTCATTTTCTATAAAAGCATTCTCTATATCAATTCCTAATGAGTGAAGCTGTAATTCTTTTGTTTCATCAACTATTTCCAAAAAAACAACTTCTTTACCCGTGTAGCTGAATTCTTCTAAGTTAATGTCTAGATTGATTTCGTATCTTTGAGGAATTGCTATTTTTGGTAGCCTAATGTTTTTATTCATTTAAAAATATTAGTAAGAATTTAAATCAATCCCATTCCAAGTGGATAAATTCCTCAGAATTTTTAAACTGCACTTGATGCGCACCGAAATAATCTCTTTGAGCTTGAATTAAAGCAGAGGGATTAAATTTACTTGATGTTCCTACAAACCAGTTGTATGAAGAATTTATAACAGGAATTGAGATACTGCTATCGATACACGATTTAATTACTTCTTTTGCATCACTGAGATTATTCTGTAATAAATCTTGAATAGAAGAGGTTGTCGTAATAGGGTTCAGCAGCTTTGCATTACCCAATTCATTTAGAAGGTCAGATCTAATAATGCAACCAGCTGACCAATTCTGCAAGACCTCTTTTAAATCTATATCTAATTGCTCTTTGTTACTCACATGCTGGATAAAGAGCAAACCTTGAATCATTGTTGCTAGTCTTGCAAAATATATTGCGTTGTTTAAAGATTCTGAAGAAATATCTATTAACTGTCCATCAATATTTTTTGACCATAAGTTTTCATAGTTACTCTCTACTCTTGCATTGAATGCTTCAAAGACACTAGGTAATGGAAAGCCATAGTTAAGTGATGTCTCAACTGTTAGTTTGCCTGTTCCTTTATGATTTGCATTAGATTGTATTTGATCAAGTAAATATCCTGAATCGTTTTTCTTTAATAAAATTTCTGAAGTTATTTCAATTAAGTATGAAGATCTGTTTTGTGGGGAAAATTCCTTGAAAAACTCGCTTATCTCAATATTGGTATAGTTTGCTCTTTTTAAAATATGGTAAGCCTCAGTAATAATTTGCATTTCAGCATACTCAATACCGTTATGAAGCATTTTAATAAAATGGCCAGTTCCATAACCTTTATAAAACCCAATACTTAATGAGTTTTCATAACTCGCAGCTATTGAAGATAAAGAATCTTTTAATTCATTATTAATTGATTTCTCTGAACCAATCATTAAGGCCGGGCCATTTCTTGCACCCTCTTCTCCTCCCGAAACACCCATTCCTATAAAATCTATCTCTTTCTCAGCACACAGAGCACCCAGTATGTTGCTGTCAAGATAGTATGCATTACCCCCGTCAATCAATATGTCATTTGGTTCGAGATAGTTAATTACTTTTTTTGCCATATCGAATGTTGGTTTACCAGATGGAATTAGCATAAGAATTTTTCTCGGTTTTGGTAAAGATTCTATAAAATTCTCGATGTCAGTAGAGCCAGAAATGTTCCCATGAGAGTCTTTCTCTATAAGAGAATTGATCTTATCTTCAGATTTATTAAATACGTGAACAGGCGTGCCCTTTTCAGAAAAATTAAGAGCAATATTGCTACCCATTACCCCAACACCAATTAAACCAATAGATTTAGTCATGATAAAAGTTTAACAACATCTTTTTGAAGCAGATTTTCTAGGTAATAATTTCTAATTTCTACAATTACTTCTAATCCCTCTTCAATATTTTTAACACTTATGATGGAAGAGTACTTGTGTAGTTGATCCAAGTCCTTAGGCGATATTATAAGTGAAACTTCATTTAGATCACCAAAGACATTTGTTGTAATCTTGGAAATTAATTTTTCAATGTTTGTCCCTTTTGTTGATGATACAAATATTGCATCTGGATATTTTTCTGTTAAATAATTTAAAGACGCCTTGTCAATTCTATCTATTTTATTGAAAACCAATATTTCAGGCACATCTGCTTCAATCTGGTCTAGTATTTCATGCACAGTATTTATGTGCATTTCTGGTATTGCAGATGCTGCGTCAACAACATGAATTAATAAATTTGCTTCTTTAACAACTGTAAGTGTTGATTTAAAAGACTCAATTAATGTTGTTGGAAGATTTTGAATAAACCCAACTGTATCCGAGAGTATTATGTGCTCATTTATTCCATCAATTTTTAACTCTCTTTGTAAAGAATCAACAGTTGCAAATAACTCATTAGCTACATATGTTTTCGAAGACGTAATTTTTTCTAGCATGGTAGATTTTCCTGCATTCGTATAACCAACAATTGAAACAAGGGGTGTATTATTTTTCTTTCTAAAGCTAGATTGCACTTCTCTTTGTTTACTAACTTTTTTAATTTCCCTTTTTAATTTATTAATTCTGTTGTCAATCAATCTATTGTCTGTTTCAAGCTTTGTTTCACCAGGTCCTCTTGTTCCAATACCACCGCCCTGCTGATTCAAAGTTTTACCTAAGCCAGCTAAACGTGGTTTTAAGTAAATTGATAAAGCTAATTCAACTTGTAAGCTGGCTTCCTTTGACTGAGCATGAAGTGCAAATATATCAAGGATAAGACCAGTCCTGTCTACTACATCACACTTGAATAAAGCTCTCAATTCTTTTTGTTGATTTGGAGTTAATTCGCAATCAAATAAAACCACATCAATATCATTTGCATCTGAGATATCTACCAATTCTTTTATAGAACCTTTACCAATAAAAGTTTTAGGATCAATTTTTTCAACCCTTTTAGTCTGGATTATTGTTGGACTTGATCCAGCAGTTTTTACTAAATTTACAAGCTCTTTAAGAGACTCTTCCTTGTCAGCTCTTATTTCGTTTTTTAAGACTATTCCAATTAATAATGCTTTTTGAGTAGTGACAAAGATATCTCTATCAGATACTGTTAGAAGCCTTCTGTCTGATTGGTTTGGATTATTTCTTTGATTCAATTATTTCATTATAGGTAATTGGCCATTTTCAGAAGATTTTGAAAGCTCTTCTTCAGCAATAATTTGAGATTCTCTAACAGCTAAAACTACTTTTCCAGTTGGAGGCCAGATAAATTTCCATGCACCACTAGCTACAGCCCAGAACTGCTGTTCTGTATCAACATCAATAAGAGGAAGTGCTTCTGAAGTTTTTTCACTACCAGCTGGTACAAGAAGTCCTGACTTAGTAATTGTCTCTTCTTTTAGGTGACCAACTCTCCAACCTGGAGAAACCTTGAATCCAGCAGGTGCTTCTTGCACCTCATCTAATAAGCTTTTTTCTTCTGCCATTTTTCTATATTAAACATGTATATCTTATAAAGTAGCGGAGGTGGACAGGAATCGAACCTGCCAAAGACTTTTACACCTTTCAACAGTTTTGAAGACTGTGGAGCCCACCAGGCGCTCATTCACCTCCATTATTAAGACTAGTTATATAAAAAAATATTATTTGAATAGAATTAAATGTAATGAAAAGTTTTCACCAAATATTTAATGAACTTAAGAAAGATAGAGGACTAAGCAACAAACAGATTGCTTCATTTACTGGTGTAAAACTAAAAGAAGTTAAACAATGGGAAGCAGGAACCAGTTTTCCAATTGAAACCAAGGTAGTTGATGCACTAGAAGGATTACTAGGTACTGAAATTAGCGAATCATTAGAAGGATACAGTTCGAAAAGTAAAATAAATAGCCAAGTCAAAACTGCCGAGGATGATATTTTCAAAGTAAAAAAAGAAAAAATAGATGTTACAAATACAAAGATTGATAAGTTACGAAACTTGTTTCAAAAACAACCTCAGAATACTACGGAGTATGAATTTGATAATGAAATTCAACACATAACGGATGATTACTATCTTGAAGAAGACACAGCTGTGCCTGCACAAAATGTTTTAGAAAAACCATATATATATGATGAAAATCAAATAGGTTTTTATTTTTCGAGAAATTTAAAAACTATTGGTCTGCTTTCTATTTTAGGTGTAATTATTTTTAGTTTTTTTCAGCTATTTTGGGACTCTTTTAACTTATTTTTAGATAACTTACTGTGAGATTACTTTTTTACACAAAACTAGGTTTAGTCCTTTCAGTACTCTCTATCCTTGCTGGTGCATTTGTTAGGGCAACAGGATCAGGGGATGGGTGTGGTGCAACTTGGCCTACATGCAAAGGAAAAATAATTCCAACGCTTTCAGATACATCAGAAATTATTGAGTTTTCACATCGTAGCATTAGTGGAGTCTTGTTAATTGTTACTTTGTATATTTTTATTAATTCAAGAAAATTAGAAAAAGACAGTATTGCACGAACCGCTGTAAACTATCTCACATTTTTTGTACTATTTGAGGCATTAATAGGTGCTGTAATAGTGGTATTTGAATGGGTAGGATTAAATAGTTCATTACCTAGAATCATTGCTGTACCAATCCACCTAGTAAATACTTTCGGCCTTTTAGCTAGCTACGTAATTCTCTATAAAATACTTGAAAATAAATTAGACAGCATAAAAAATCTTTGGGATCGAAACTTTATTATTATATCTATTTTCTTTCTTCTTACAGGAGCTACAGGATCAATAACTGCCCTTGCTGATGTACTATATCCAAGTGCATCTTTTTACGAAGGTTTTATGGATGATTTTGATAAAACTTCTGAATTATTGACCAGATTAAGAATTTTTCATCCTATAGTTTCAACAATTCTATCAATAGGTTTATACATTGAATCCAAGCAACTTAAAGAAAGATTCAATATAAACACTAATTTTCTTAAATTTCTGATTTTTGCAGCAATTTTCCTTGGTGTGACCAATGTTTTATCGAACATTGTCCTATTTCTTAGTATTTTTCACCTAGCAATGGCTGATTTACTATGGATTACCTATATATATGTAAGTCTGGATAAGGTAAAAAATAATCTATCTACAAATTAGCTTTAAATTAAACATTGTTATAAACTTCACCTTTGTAACTAGATGAGAAAAGGAAAAGTCAAAATATAAGATGGTAACTAAAACAATTCCTTCAAAACCAAAACCTGAGGCTAAAGAGGTCGATTTTTTAAATGAAGACACGACTTTAACACCTGAACAGGAAAAAGCTGCTCGTGAAAAAGCTAAATCTCTTACAAAAAAATTAGCTGACGACAAAGGAAAACTTACTACTGATCTCGTAAGTCAATACCTTACAGCGATTGGTAACTTTGACTTATTGACTGCTGAGCAAGAAGTAGAATTAGCCCAAAAAATTGAATCAGGTGAAAAAGCTGCTGTCAAACTTCATAAAAAACAATTTAAAGATAAAAAAGGTGAGATAAGACTCAAAAGAGATAGAAAGAAAGGCGCAGAAGCGAAAGATGCGTTTTTGACAGCTAACTTAAGACTTGTTGTTGCAAATGCTAGGAGATATGCAAACACATCTGGAATTGACTTTTTAGACTTGATTCAAGAAGGTAACCTAGGCTTAATTAGAGCAGTTGAAAAATTTGATTGGAGAAAAGGTTTTAAATTCTCAACCTACGCTACTTGGTGGATTAGACAGGCAATTACAAGAGCAATAGCAGATAAATCTCGTACTGTGAGAATTCCTGTTCACTTACATGACACAATGGCAGCTGTTAGAGCAGCACAAGCACAATTAAAAGCTGAGTTAGGTAGAGATCCAAAACCTCAGGAAATTGCAAAAGAAGCTGGTGTAGGCGTAGATAAGGTTGAACTTGCTTTAAGTGTTGCTGATACTGTCTCTTTGGAACAGCCAGTTGGTGAAGATGGTGCTCAACTTGGAGATTTTATTCAAGATGAAGATGCAAGCGATCCTTCATTGATTGTTCAAGATCTTGATGTTGCTGAAAGTTTACGAGACAGCATAAGCAGATTACCCGAGAGAGAGGGAAGAATTCTTGCACTAAGATATGGATTTTATGATGGCGTTCCCAGAACCCTTGAAGAAATTGGTGAAGAATTTGATTTAACACGAGAAAGAATTAGACAATTAGAAAAACTGGCTCTTTGTAGATTAAGACATCCATCGTTTGGAATTAGAGAACAAGATTTAGTCTAATTTTTTCATAAGAAATTCGCTTTACTCCATTCATCATTGTTAAGCTAAATACATGTTTGAATACCTTGAATTAGCTATCGATTCTGCAGTAAACAGTGGTGCAAAATACTCTGATGCAAGAATTTTAATTTCAAAATCAAGAAATATAGCAGCTAAAAATGGTGAAGTAGAAAACTACAATGAATCGGAAAAAATAGGTATAGGAATTAGGGCCTTAGTGGGGTCATCTTGGGGTTTTTACTCAACTTATGATTTGTCGAAACCTTCATTAACTAATGCTGGTATTAAAGCTTTTCAAATCGCAAAAGCTTCATCTATGGTTTCTGGTGATGATCTACCTTTTGCAGATGTACCAGTAGTTGAAGATAGTTATACAACTCCTCATGACGAAAATCCTTTTTCGATTTCAAGTACAGATCAAGTTGATTTACTTCTTAGATCTACCGAACAAATGAAAAAACTAGGAAGTTCTAGAGCTTCAGGCAGATTAGATTTTTGGGATACTGAAAAATGGTTTGCGTCTAGCCAGGGCCATAAAATTTATCAAAATATTATTGAGTCTGGAGGAGGGATTTCATCGTTAGCAGTTGGTGATGGAGAAACTCAAATTCGTTCATATCCACAATCCTTTGGTGAATATAGAACAGGCGGGTGGGAAGTAATAAAAAGTTTTGAATTTGAAAATCATACTGAAAGATTAGCAGAAGAATCTCAAAGATTATTAGTAGCTCCCCAATGTCCAGAAGGAACAATGGATTTAATTTTAGAAGGAAGTCAATTAGCATTGCAAATTCATGAATCTGTAGGTCATGCAATAGAGCTAGACAGAATCCTGGGATGGGAAGCTGCATATGCTGGTACATCACATTTAGACTTAACAAAATTAAACCAACATAAATATGGTTCAGAATTAATGAATATTGTTGCTGATGCAACTTTGCCTGGTGCACTTGCAACTTTTAAGTACGATGACGGGAGAGATAGTGCAGCAGTCGCAGGAGTCAAACCTGGGGGAATGGTTCGTGCAGATGGGTTCGGTAGACTTCCTATGGTAAGAATGACTAATGTTGGGCTGTTGCCTGGTACATCTTCATTAGATGAAATAATTCAGTCAACTGAAGATGGTGTATATATGGAGACAAACAGGTCTTGGTCGATAGACGATCTTAGATTAAATTTTCAATTTGGATGTGAAGTTGGCTGGCTTGTTAAAAACGGAAAAATTATAGATATGGTAAAAAACCCAACTTATACAGGAATCACACCTCAATTTTGGGGAAATATGGATATGTTAGCTGGTGAAGAAGAGTGGGTTTTTTGGGGAACCCCAAACTGTGGAAAAGGTCAACCAAGCCAAGTAGGACATACTGGTCATCCAGCATCACCCGCAAGATTTAAAGACACAAGAATTGGAGTTAGAGGATGAAAATTTGGAATGACTTACTCGATGAGGTTAAAAAAAATCTTCCAGACGAAATAGAGTGTGAACTAAAATTAATGCATTCAAAAAGCGCACTTACAAGATTTGCTAATTCCCAAATTCATCAAAATGTAGATGAAGAATCAGCAGAAATTTATTTAACAATTCACAAAGATTCAAAAACCACAACAATCTCTAATAATCTGACAGCAATTAAGGATGTAGGAGAATTTGTTAACAAAGCCTTAGTCTCTTTAGAGGACAGTCCCATAGACAAGGGATGGTCAGGACTTCCAGATAAATCTAATTCTTATAACGGATATAAAGACCTTGAAGAATCTACTCCTGACGATAGAGCAAAAGTTGTCAAAGAATTTATTGACGAGGGAAAAAGTATGAATGCAGCTGGATATTGTTCAACTTATATTAACAACTACTTTGTTTGGAACTCTAACGGATTACATTCCTCTGACTCATCAAGTAGTGCGTTTATAGATGGAATCTTTAGAACGGATACTTCTGCTGGATCTTCACATAGGGGAGATCAAACTCTGACTTCTCTTGAGGGTTCTACTGCTGGGTTTGAAGCAGCACAACTTGCTACTGACTCACAAAATCCAGTCGATATTGAACCTGGAAAATATGAAGTTGTTTTAGGACACGAAGCAGTAAGTACAATATTGGTCTTTTTAGAAGTTTATGGGTTTAATGCAAAAAGCAAAATTGATGGAATGAGTCCAATAATAATTGGTGAACAGCAATTCGATGAAAAAATTAATTTGGTTGATACTCCTGAAGATCCAGATTCAATTGGTTTTAAAATAGATGCATCGGGCTCCAAAAAGCTAAATTTAGATGTTGTTAGTAATGGTGTTCCTCAATCTTATTTTCATACGAGAAGAACTGCTAACGAACTTGGAATGAAAAATACATTTCATGAACTTTTTGGTTGGGGCGAAAACTTTGGAGGAATTGGAACAAATGTAAAGCTACTGAGTGGAGATAAAAGTTCTGAAGATATGATATCCGATGTAAAAAAAGGAATTTACATTAATGAATTTTGGTATTGCAGAGTATTAGATCCAATAACGCAAGTAGTTACAGGTTTGAATAGAAATGGATCATTTTTAGTGGAAAATGGAAAAATAACTAAACCAGTTGGAAGGTTGCGCTTTACACAAAGCTTTATATCTGCATTAGCAAACGGAAATGTTAAATCAGTCGGAAATCATTCAAGGTACTCTGACTCAGAATTTGGTGAAGGAATACTTTCAGTTCCTCAACTTCATTTAAAAGAATTTAATTTTACTGGCGGTGTTTCTGGATAAACTAAGCTATTTTGATGGTCAAAAACCATTAATTATTCCTCACAGAGGTGGTTCAAATATAGTTCCTGAAAATACACTTCATGGTCTCCAAATGGTTATATCTGAAGGCTTTACCCATTTTGAAACTGACTTGAGAATGTCCAAGGATGGTGAAATATTTTTACATCATGATGATTCATTTAATAGGACCACTGACGTAGAAGGAAAAGTAAAAGATTTCAATTGGTCTGAAATAAAAACTATTAACGCTGGGTACGAATTTTACAATAGGAACAATTTACCAGGCAATACAACAAGCTTTGTAAGATTGGAGGATGCGTTATTGATGAGCCAAGTTTTAAAATTTAATCTTGATTTGAAAGAAACAGGTCTCGCAAAAAAAGTTGTAGAAATTGTCTTGTCATTAAATGCACAAAAAAGAGTTCTAGTTTCTTCATTTAGCCCATCAAGGCTTGATGAATTTTTACTTGAAAGTAAAGGTCAAATTGCTACGTCAGGCACTTTTAGAGAAAACGCAATTGCTAGATTCCTGCCGGTAAAAAAAAGAAATTTTCAAGTACAGGCTTTGCAAGCTCCATTTAAGTGGAGAGGTATGCAGATTTATTCTAAAAAATTAGTTGATTTTTGTAAATTAAACGATTTACAACTCCACATTTGGACGGTGAATTCTTTAGATAATTTAAAAATATGTTTGGATTTAGGATGTGATGGAATTATTACTGATGAACCGATATTGTTTAGAAAATATATAAATTCACAAACTTAATTTGTATTTTTTTCTATAAACATTTCTGCTTGACTAAAAATATGCTGTTTTCTTTCCGGATTCATTTTGTCAAGTGAACGAGTTAATAGTGCAAGTCTTGGGTTATTTTCATAAAAAGTTCTATTTTCTTCCGTAAATTTCCAATAAAGTCCATCT
>LULJ01001129.1_pt1 | contig 25181 bp, 29 predicted proteins | sample 728171 | NCBI WGS metagenome assembly LULJ01 (sample SAMN03860292, study PRJNA289734) | marine metagenome | biome: seawater column; feature: ocean; material: water; isolation source: Red Sea water column Station 169 - depth 25m | place: Saudi Arabia: Red Sea | collected 2011-10-15 | depth 25 m
TTTAGATTTTAAATTTTGGCTTCGTAGCTCAGTTGGTAGAGCAGAGCCCTGAAAAGGCTTGTGTCGCTGGTTCGAGTCCCGCCGAAGCCACCACAAACTGTAAAAAGTGCGCTTGATTAAAGCTTGCATTCAAATTTAAAATCTAATAATTATCCCGCTAGCTGAAGTTTAGCTAAGTTTAATATAATAAAGAAAGAGTAAACAAAAAGTATGAGTACATTAAAAGGTAAAGTAAAGTGGTTCAACGGTAAGAAGGGCTACGGTTTTATAGAAAGAGAAGACGGAGAAAAAGATTGTTTCGTTCATGCAAGCGCAGTTCGTGAAGCAGGACTTCGTTTTTTGAATGAGAACGACGCTGTAGAATTTGAAATTCAGGATGGAGATAAAGGTCCTAGCGCTGTAAATTTAAAGAAAACATCTTAAAATTTATTTCATTTAAAATTTTGTATAGGAATATAGTAGGCAAGCCTATAAATATTCCTATACAATACATACTTGCATTTTAAGTTTAAAATGCTATTTAACTTTCATGATTATAAATAGCTACATCCTTGTATCTCACAAAAGACATCATTTTCATGCTGGCTTGCAGCTAGCTATTTAACTATTTATAAATTTAAATTTAACTCTAATTAGTATAAAACAACAATAAGCCCTGGTGGTGAAATGGTTATCACGTCAGTTTGTGGAACTGAAATTTTTGGTTCGATCCCAAGCCAGGGTACCAAAAAATGAAGAAAGAAAATAAATTAATACCTGGGTTACCCTCAGGGTTTGAAGATCGTTGGGATAAAAAACTCCTTCTCAAAAAAAAGCTTTTATCAGCAATTGAGAATGTTTTTATTAAGTTTGGTGCTGAGCCTCTCGAGACCCCATCATTTGAGATCAGTGAAAATATTGGATCATTTTTGGCTGAGGATGAAACTAATCCTATGTCTGATGTATTTTCATTTAAAGATGGAGATAAAAATATTACTCTTCGATATGATCTATCAAGTCCCTTAGCAAGATTTGTTGCTCAAAATAATCAAGAGTTACCCTCAATTTATAAAAGGTATGCCATCCAAAATGTTTTCCGTAATGAAAAGGCAGGCAATGGAAGATATAGAGAATTTCTACAAGCAGATTTTGATATCGTTGGAAACGTTAATTCCTCACAGGCTAATGCTGAGCTTTGTAATTTAATTTCAGCAGCATTACTTGAATGTGGACTAAAGAAAGATCAATTTACAATCAATGTAAGTAATAGAAAAATAGTTCAGGGATTGTTAGATGATTTGAAAATATCTAATGAAAAGCAATTAAAAGTTATTAGAGCAATTGATAAACTTGATAAACCTGGTTTTGGGCTAAAAGGTGTGGAAGATCTCTTAAGAAAAGAACGAAAAGATACTAGTGGAGCCATCACAAAAGGTGCTGATTTAAATGATGAGCAGGTTGATCAAATATTAAAATATCTTAAAATTAAGAAGTTAAAAGAGCTAAAACAAAGCTTAAAAAATCCATTGTCACAAGAAGGAATAAAAGAGTTGGAAGAATTTTTTGTGGTTCTTGGGTATGGATCAAGTTTAGATCAAGTAAAAACCAATTTCACAATTGTGAGAGGTTTAGCTTATTACTCTGATTTTATTGTAGAAACAAATTTAAATTTTAAAGTTACAAATAACAAAGGTAAAGAAGTAGATATTGGCAGTATTTGCTCAGGAGGAGCTTACGCAAAGCTTATATCAAGATTTAAAGGTGTAGATATTCCAGGAACAGGTATAAGTTTTGGTGTAGACAGACTTTTATTTGCATTAATGCAATTAGATCAAATTCAACTTAATAAACAAAAACCTGTTTTGGTGTGTGTTATGGACCAAAAATATTTAAAAAATTACTACGAAATTTTAGACCTCTTAAGACAAAACAATATTAATGCTGAAATTTTTTTAGATTCTAAAAAAAATCTTGGTAAACAGCTTACTTTTGCAAATAAACGCCAATTACCAGTTGCCATTATCTGCGGAGAAAATGAGTTTAAAGATAATACGGTGACAATAAAAAATTTAAAAGGTGTTAAGGGAGAGAATAATAAAACTTTTTCAAAGAAAGATTTAATTAATGAAGTCAAAAAACTTGTCTGAGAATATTCTTAAATCTTTAAAATCGAGTGGATTTGATTACATCGATTTAGATACAGTCATACCCACTAATTTAATTCTTGAGAGATCTGGCGAGTCATTTAGAAGTTTAATTTTTTCATTTGCTGATCAGAATGGAAAAGAAATTTGTTTAAGACCAGATTTAACTGTTGCGTCTTGTATTAAATATCTTAATCAAAAAAATAAAAAATCTTCAAAAGTTTTTTACAGTGGACAAGCATTCAGAAAAGTTCAAAAAAAAACTGATAAGATTATAAGAGATCAAATAGGTTTTGAGATTTTAGGATCAAAAGATGAGAAAAGAGATGATAAAAAAATCATAGATACAAGTATTAAAGTTATAAATAAATTTAGATAAACTGGAAATATTACAATTGGTAATGTTGAAATTTTTCACTTATTAATAAATAAATTAGATATTCCAAAAAGATGGAGGCTTAGATTACAAAGACATTTTTGGAGAGAAAATTATTTTAATGAATTGTTGAAGCGTTTAGAGACTAACTCAGATGTAGATGAAACAGTAGTTAAATTGGATAAAAAAAGATATTTAAAAATGTTTAAACAAAATCAAGATAGAAATATTGCAGGACGAACTTTAAACGAAATTTTATTAAGATTTGATAATAAAATTAAAGATCCTAGAAGGCAAATAAAAGGACAAAATGTCGTAAAAATTATTAGAGATTATTTAAAAATTAGTTGTCCTATGAGCAAAGCAGCAGCTACTCTAAATACTTTTTTTAAACAAAATAAAATCAATCTTAGTGTTGGAAAGAATTATTTTCCAATAACAAAAAATAAAGTTTCAAAGTTAAATGTAAATTTTTCATCTGCATTTGGTAGACATTTGGAATATTACACAGGTATGGTTTTTAAAATTCAAACAAAAGTAAAATCAAAAAAAATTGAAGTAAATGGCGGCCGTTATGATAATCTTATTAGTGATTTAGGATCTAAAATAAAGGTGCCAGCTGTAGGAGGTGCAATAAATTTAAATGATTAAAATTGGCATTCCTAGCAAAGGTAGACTTAGAAAAGATACTTTAAGTATTTTTAAAAATAAAAATCTTAAAATTTTATCAGAAAGAGGAGAAAGAGACCTTTTTGGATATATAAAAGGAAATAAAAAAATTAAAATAGTATATCTACATGCAAGAGAAATTATAGAAAGATTAGGGGATGGATCTTTAGATATAGGTTTTTCAGGTTATGATTTATTAAAAGAGTCTGAATTAAATATTCAAAATAAAGTTACCATTAATAAAAAACTCAATTACGGAAATGCAACTTTAGTTGTAGCTGTTCCTGACGAGTGGATAGATGTCCAAACACTTGCTGATTTAGAAGAAATATCTTTTGATTTTAAAGATAATAAGAAAAGTAGATTAAGAGTTGCAACAAAATATCCAAATTTGACCAAAGAATTTTTATTTTCAAAAGGAGTAACTCAATTTAAATTAGTGCCTTCTCTTGGAGCAACTGAGGTATATCCATTTACTGGTTCATCTGAGATTTTAACCGATATAACCAGTACAGGAGAGACTTTAAAAGCTAACAATTTAAGAATTTTAAAGGATGGAAATATTCTTAAAAGTACAGCAATCTTAATGTCGAATAAAAAATCAAGTAACCAAATTGGTTTAAAGAAAATTTTAAATTTACTTAGTTCTTAGCTTTTCTAATTGAATTTTAAAATTTCACGTATATCCTACGAATCATGAATACTATAATTCTTATTTTACTTTCACTCTCACTTATTAGTTCAGTATTAATTATATATTTGAATTTTAAATCAAAGAATGAAACTAATAATGAGAAGGAAAATCAGGAGATTCAAAGGCTAAATCAAGAAATTATAAATTTAAAAGAGTCTTTAAATACAACAATAAATAGCACTATGAACTCAATGGCTACTTCTTTTAATAATCTTTCATCAGGTGTAACAAAAGATATGACGAATGCTTTAACTCAAGTAGATCAAAAAGTAGCTTCCTTTAATGCCCAAGTTGAAAATTTGAATGAAAGTCAGAAGGGTATTAATCAAATATTGGCAGGTGTTAAAAAGTATGGAACCTTAGCGGAGTTTAGTTTGGGCTCCCTGATTAAGGATTTGTTGCCAGCATCTCAATATTCATCAAATGTAAAAATGAAAGAAGATACGGGTGAAAATGTTGAATTTGCAATTAAACTTCAAGATGGGATTTTGGTTCCAGTTGATAGCCACTTTCCAGTTGAAAGATTTAAGGCTATCCAAGATGCTCATCAGGAAGATGACAAAAAAGCTATGGCTGATGCAAGAACTAAACTTGCTAGAGCATTTAAAGAAAAGGCTAAAAGCGTGAACGAAAAATATATCGTCCCACCAAAAACGACAGATTTTGCGATTGTTTATGCACCAACTGAAAGTTTATTTTTAGAATTAGCTAATTATCAAGATCCATCTACAAAAGAATTATTAACTCAAGAATTAATGAAGAAATATAAAGTAACTATCATGGGCCCTAATAATTTATCTGGTTACTTACAATCACTCCATATGGGATTTCAGAGCTTACGAATTAAAAAGCATGCATCTGAAATATATGATCATTTAAAAAAAATAAGCACCAGATTTAATATGCATTTTAACAACGTTTTAGTTTTAAGAAAAAAATTAGAAGAAGCAATGTCGGTAGTTGATAGTTTTGGTAAAGATGCTAGAGCAATAAACAGAAGTATCGACTCAATAAAAAATCCTAATGATGACGATGATCCAGATCCAAGTTCTCCATCTCCAATTTCTGGTTATGGTCAGGATGAAAAACGAAAAGTTTCTTAAAGCCTAAATGAATGAAATGGAGTAATAAATTTATTTATCCAAAATCTACAAGGTCAATTGAGGATGGATATAGAAAATATTCCTTAGGTGAGGAAAAACTACCAAGTGTTACTACAATTTTAAGTGCTACTAAATCCGAAGAGGAAAAGGCAGCTATCAAAAATTGGCAAGAAAGGGTAGGTTTTAAGGAAGCAAATAGAATTAAGACTGAAGCCTCTTCAAGAGGAACGTCAATGCACTCTTATATTGAAGATTATTTAAGAGGAAGAATTAACGAAAGCTTTTTTGAAAGTAATGAACAATATAAAAATATGGCCAAAGAAATAATTGAAAAGGGGGTAAATAATAAATTAGATGAAATTTATGGGATGGAAGAAACTATTTATTATCCAGAGCAATATGCTGGAACTGCAGATTTAATTGGAATTTATCAGGGTAAAGATGTCATAATAGATTTTAAGCAGAGCAATAAACCTAAAAAAACAGATTATATTCAAGATTATTTTTTACAACTTGGAGCATATACTTTGGCTCATGATGTCGTACATGGAACAAAAATGAAGGCAGGCATAATTCTGCTTTGTACAAAAGATATTCTATTTCAAGAATTTAAAATTGAAGGTGCAGAATTGGAGATGTATCAAAATTTATTTATGGGTAGGGTCAAAAAATTTTACGAGATGAATAATATAGCTTGACTTTAAACAACCAATACATAGAACAGATGAAACTAACTAGAAGCTACTTGTTTAGATGCAAAGGTTTAGTCTTAAAAAACTTTCCAAAAACCCATCAAAACAAAGCTAATTTGAGGTTAATAATATGAATTTAGCAATCTGGGATATAGAATCTTCAAGTGCTAGCACTGACTTTGGTAGCATTATAGAAATTGGGGGAATACTATTTGATGAGAACTTTAAAGAAAAAGATAGATTTAATCTTCGATGCAGACTTCATGAAACTGAAATTTTTCAAGCTGCAGCTTTAATAGTTAATAAGACATCAATTAAACAACTTACTCAAACAAATCTAAGTCATTATCAAATGCTTGGGCAGGTTGAAAAAATTTTTAAGAAATGGAGCCCTGCTATTTTCTTAGGGTGGAGTTCACTAAATTTTGATGAGGAGATGATAAGAAAAGAATTTTTCAAAAGTATTAGGTATCCTTATTTGACAAATTCTGCTCCCAATACAAGACACGATGGAATAAATATTGCAAGAGCTGCATATGCAGTAGATCAAACAGTTTTAGAAACTGAAATTAATGAAAAAAATAACCCAGTTTTTAAATTAGCATCTCTGGCTCAGATGCAAGGCATAGATGCAAGTGATGCACACTCAGCACTAGCTGATGCAGAACTTACTGCAAAAGTTTTGAAAATTGTAAAAAAAAAACAAGAATATACTTGGGAGTCTTTTTTAAGCACTGCAAATAAATCTAATACTGAAACTATTATTAAAAAAGGAGAAATTATAACATTAAACGAATATTATTATGGAAAGTCCAGGCTTCATTTAGTTGTACCGCTACATGCAAAACATTGTATGCATCCAATTTATCAAGGATGGTATTATACAATAGATCTTAGAACAGAAATTCAACCATTGATTAATAAATCTATAAATGAATTAAAAACCGAGATGAAAAAAACACCTAAATTTTTAAGAACTGTTAGATCAAATAAAGCACCAATAATTATTGATGCAAAATATGGCTTGAATGTTGAACCATATAATAAATTAGATAAAAACGTTATTAAAAAGAGAGCTGAATTTGTCCAAAATAATGAACAGTTTTCACAAAATATTTTAACTGCACTTCGTGAGGTTGCAGAGGAAAAAGAGCAATCAAAATCGCAAGAAGATATATATGCAGAAGAGAGTATTTATACAAAATTTACATCGAATAAGGATACCGCTCTGTTTCCAAGTTGGCATGAGGCGCCATGGAAAGAGAAATTAAATTTATTAGATAAGTTTGACGACGATAGATTGGTTAGTTTTGGCAAAAAAATCATCTTCCAAGAAGCTCCGGAGATACTTCCAGACTCTATGTATAAATCTATTAGAAGAGATATAGCAAAAAGAATACTGAGTGAAAAAAAAGAAAAATGGTGGACTATTCCAACTTTATATAATGAAATTGATACTTTAAGAGAAAAATATACTAATGAAAAAATAGTTTAATGTATAAAATTAAATTTATATATTTTTATCTATTGAATAATTAAAATTTATTTATATAAAACATTCATGGCAACAGTTAAATCTACTGACGAAAGTTTTGATCAATTAGTAAAGGATAATAAAATACTAGTTTGTGATTTCTGGGCAGATTGGTGTAAACCTTGTCATATGGTAGCTCCCAGTTTAGAAGAAATTTCAAATGAAATGTCTGATCAACTATCTATAGCAAAACATAACATAGATGAAGAACCAAATACTCCAACAAAATATGGTGTCCGTGGTATTCCAACTATGATTTTGATGAAAGATGGAAATCACGTTTCTACAAAAGTTGGAGCAGTTCCTAAGAGTGAAATTATTTCTTGGATAAAAGAAAATATTTAATTTAAGCTTAAAATTTCCCCAGCTAGATAAAGTGATCCAACACAAAGTATAATGGTATTTTGATTTATAGATAATGATTTTATACTTTCTTTAATACCATTAGAAAGTTTTAAATTTAATTTTAAATTATCTAATTTTTTCTTAAAATCTTCTTTTGATATCGAACCCTCCTGATAAGGAATATCAATTAAAGTAATAGAATTTACGTTATTTCTAAATGCTTTTATAAATTCAACGTGCTCTTTATCTTTCATCATGCCTACAATAAGATTCACTTCTTCATTTTGATTTTTAACCCAATTTGCGATTGAGAGACTTGCGCTGATGTTATGACCACCATCAACAAAAAGTCTGTTATTACCAGCAATAGCTTTTAATTTACCAGATTTGATTTCCTCAAGTCTTGCTCTTAATGAAATATTTTTGATACCATTTGAAATATTTTCATCCTTAATATTAAAAATTTTTCTTGATGCAGCAATTGAGGTACTAATATTATAAAGCTGATGATCACCAAGAATACTTGGTTCAGGTAATACCAATTCTCCCAATCCATCTTGATATTGAATAAATCCATTTTCAGACTTTGCAATATTAAAATCTTTACCAAAAAAATATTTATTAGAAGTATTTTTTTCCAAAGATTTATCTATTTTATCTCTTATTTCACTATTTACTTGTTTATTAATAAATATATTTGAATTTAAAAGCTTAGCTGTTTTTTCATATATTACGCCTTCAATTGATTTATTTTCAAGCCATTGAAAGTGATCATTATGAATGACACCAATGAGTGTCATTAAATTTTCTTTAAATACATTTGTACTATCAAATTGATGAAATAATCCTGCTTCTATAATATTAATATTATCTTTAAAATTTTCAGCATATTTTAAAAATGCACATGTTAAAATTTCAAATAACGTTGCATTGTCATCTGCTAAAGTTTTTTCAACATCAGTCAGTAATTCTATTAAATCATCTTCACTGATTTCCTTATCTTCAAAAATGTATCTTTCTGTATAGGAGAGAAGGTGGGGAGAAGTATAAAGATTAGTTTTAAGCCCAGCTTGGTTAAGTATTGACTTTAGACTATAGCACATGCTTGCTTTAGCATTAGTTCCAACAACTGTAACTACATTTTTTAATTTATCTTGAGGTTTTCCAAGTTTTTTTAAGAGCTTAAAAGTTCTTCCCAGAGATAAGTCTAGTTTTTTTTTATGATGCTTCTCTAGTTTGGATATTAGTTTCTGAATTTTCATTTGAATTTTCTAAATGTATATCAGAATTTTTTCTAAGTAATATCGATAGAAGGTTGCCAACTTCTTTTTGTATATCTTTTCTATGCACTACTCTGTCGACAAAGCCATGTTTCTCAACAAATTCAGCTGTTTGAAAATCAGAACTTAATTCTTCTTTAACAGTCGCTTGAATTACCCTTTTTCCTGCAAAGGCGATTAGACAGCCAGGTTCTGCCAAATGAATATCCCCTAACATTGCAAAAGAGGCAGTTATTCCACCAGCGGTAGGATCTGTAAAACACACAATGTAAGGTAAATTATTATTTTTAAGTTCGTTAATTGCAAGCGTTGTTCTAGTCATATTTGCTAAAGCAATTGTAGACTCGAACATTCTTTGTCCACCTCCACAAGGAAAAAATAAGTAAGGCGTTTGATTATCTATTGCATGTTGTACTCCATAAATTATTGCTTCTCCCTCAGCAGCGCCAACCGAACCTCCAATAAAATCAAAGTTTATTGCACCTGCTGATACATCTGTAAAACTACCAACATTCAAAGAATATCCATCTGCTGCACTCGTAGTCTGATTAAAAAGACCATATGCTTTTGATAAGCGTTTTTACCGAATATTATATCAAACCTTTGTCTACAACTGATTCTATGATGCTTTCCACAAAGATTACAGACCCATAAATTATTCTCTAAATCTTTCTTCAATATTGGACCTTTACAACAACTGGTCCAATCTGAATTTGCTATATCTTCTTTTGAAGGTCTTTTTCTTAGTACCTTCTTTATTTTTTCTCCAAAATTTATAGCTTTTGTTAACCAATTCATGATATTTTTTTTCTTAATTTACCAACCATCTTACTTACATTTATGACAGGATTTTGTCTATTGTTTAAACTTCTAGTAATTTCTTTACAAATTTGACTTCCAACAACTAGTCCATCTGTATTTTTAAAATTTGATATAGTTTTTTCAGTTATCCCAAAACCAATAACACAATTTTTTTTAGGACTTATTTTTTTAATTTTATTATAATTAGCTAATATTTTTTTTGGAGAAACTTTTAGCTTTCCTCCTGTAGTAGACAGCATGCTTATATAGTAAATCATATCATGAGAATCTTTTGTAATACTTTTTAGTCTTTTATTCGATGTTGTAGGAGATAATAATTGGATAAAATTAATTGAATTTTTTTTACATTTCTTTGAAAAAATTTTGTTTTCTGGCCATGGTAAATCAACTACTATTAAACCATTAACACCTGATTTTTTACATTTTTTTAAAAAATTATTTTCACCATATTGGAAAATCATATTGTAGTAACCCATAAATATTACTGGTTTTGAATTTTTACTTTTTTTAAAATCTCTTACAATTTTAAAAATATCATTCATCTTAATACCATTTTTAATCGCTCTATAAGCACTAGTTTGAATTTGGCCTCCATCTGCTACTGGAGTATTATGAGGTACACCAACTTCTAAAATATCAGCATAATTTGAAATCGCTTTTAAGATCTCTAAAGATTGCTTCTTTGAGCTATCACCAGCCACAGTATAAGTAAGTAACGCTGGTCTTTTCTCTTCTTTCGCTTTTTTAAATGCAAGGCTAATTGGATTTAACATACTTCTTTCCCAACTTTTTTTCTAAAATTCCACGGTCTTTGTATGCATCTCCGCAACTATTAATAATTACAACTGTATCCTTGCTCAATTTTTTTGCTTCCTTAATTGCAATCGAAAATGCATGACTTGGTTCAAGAGAGGGTCTTAAATTTTCATATTTTGTAACTATTTGGTATGCTTTTAAAGCCTCTTCATCACTAGCTGCCGTATATCTTGCACGCTTCACATCTTTTAAAAAGCAATGGAGTGGAGAAATTCCAGGATAATCAAGACCTGCAGATATTGACTCAGTTTCCTCAATCTGACCATCGCTATTTTGATTTACATATTGCGCAGCACCATGAAGTATGCCAATTTTTGAACCATAAGTTAAAGGAGCTGCATGCCTTTTGCTGTTACTTGGTCCTCCAGCCTCAACCCCTATAAACTCAACTTGTTTTTTATCATAATCCATAAATTCATTCCAAAACCCAAAACTTGAGGAACCTCCTCCCACACAATTATATAACTTAAGTTTTTTAGGGACTTCACCAAATTCATTTATTAATTGAACCTTAAGCTCTCTAGATATTTGACTAGTACTCCAACCACAAATTCGAACAAAAATTGCGGGTCCTACAGTACTTCCTACACACATTGCCGTTGTATCACAATTTGCAACCCAAAATCTCATACATTCAGAAACAGCATCCACAAGTGTTTGACTTCCTGAATATACAGGAATTACATCAGCACCATTTTTCTTCATTGCTTTAACATTTGGTCGTTGTCTTTTTATGTCTTTTGCACCCATAAAAATTTTACATTTTAGACCAAATTTCCTCGCAGCCATGCTTAACATCTTACCAGCGTACCCGGCGCCGGTGTCTCCAATTATTACTTTCTTTCCAGACCTTTTTGCCAGTAAACAATGTACAGTTGCATTATATATTTTGTGTGCTCCACCGTTAGCATCAGAAACAACCTTTGACCAAATCTGTGCTCCACCAACGTGTTTTGTTAAATTATTTAACTTAATAAATCTTGTCGGTGTTCCAATCCAATTTTTGAAATATTTATCTCTTTCTTTTATAAAGTTTTTGTCATTTTTTAATTTATTAAATTGTATTTCTAGATCTTCTATAGGTTTTTTTAGTGTTTCAGGTACAAAATTTCCACCAAATTTTCCACCCCAAAAGCCAAGCCTATCTCCTTGATCTATAACTGGAATTCCTTTTTTAAGTCTCATTTTTAGTTGCAAGATTTAATAGTTTATTAATTTTTTTTAAATCTTTTTTACCTTTCTCATTTTCTAAAGAACCACTTAGATCAATATAGTAATCTTTATTTTTAAATTTAGGAATATCTTCTATTTTTATATTTCCAGCAATCATTTTATTTATTGAATTAGGTATAGAATTTAATAATTCATGATTAAATCCAATTGATTTCTCGTAGCCTTTACCATCAAAAAGAATTAAATCTGAAACTTCATCATAATTTTTATATATATCGACGTCTTTTTGACTACTTATTGTCAAAGCAGTAATTACTTTAATGTTGTATTTTTCCTTTATTATTTTAGTCTTTTCAGGGCTGACATCATACAATTGAAAATAATCAAAACTAAGCTCTTTAATTTGCTCTAACATTTTATTATCTGGATCAACAAGAACAGCTACAAAACTAGTCTCTTTTTTTTTTATATTAACCAACTTTTTTAATTTCTCATATTCGACATATCTTTTACTTTTTTTGTAATTACTAATGAAGCCTACAAACTTTGGTGGAAATTGATGATTTACAATATAGTTTAAAGTCTCAAGATCAGAGACCCCACAAATTTTTAAACCTTTTACCATTATTTTAAATGATTAATTAATTTTTTAAGATTATTATTTATATTCCCTTTTGTAATTGGTCTTCCAATCACTAGCCAATCACTGCCATTTTCATATGCCTGTTTTGGAGTAAGAACTCTTTTTTGATCATTCTTTTCAGAATTAAATCGTATACCCGGTGTAATTATCTCTTTCTTAAACACTTTTTTTACGATATTTACTTCATGAGCACTACATACTATTGCATCTAAGTTTGCCCTATTTGCTAATTTAGCTTGATCAACTACTATTTTTTCTATCTTGTTGTTAAATCCAATTTCCCTCAGCGATTTATTGTCTAAAGAAGTTAGAACCGTTACTCCAATTAGTTTTGTTTTTCCTGATACTTTTTTAGCAGCCTTTAATGCTTCTAGGCCGGAATTTATGTGTATTGTTAAATAATTAAAATTTAAATCTCTTACGGCTTTTATTGCCGATGCACATGTATTTGGAATATCTGAGAATTTATAATCTCCAAATGTAATTTTATTTTTTAATTTTGATATAAAATTTCTCCCTTTTTTAGAATTCAAGAATTCCAATCCAAATTTATATCCGATCTTAATTTTTGTATTTTGTGTTTTTTTAATTATTTCTTTTACTTTTAAGATATTTTTACTGTCACACGCTATAAATACTTTATTTTTTTTCATTTATTCTGACTGTCCATTTTTTAGACATTTTAAATAATATAGTTTTTTTTTCTGGAGTGTTAACTTTCTCATTTGTTTTGGGGTTTCTTGAAATTCTCGATTTCTGTATTCTTGGTTCAAGTGAAAATACATCTCTTAATTCTACTCTTTCACCTCTTTTAAGTGAATCTTGCATTTCGTAAATTATTATTTCAAATAATTTTATAAGGTCTTTTTTTAAAAAATTAGGATAATTATTTGCTAATTCTTTAATGAGATCTGATTTTACAATTGACAATTTTTATTCAGTATCCTTTTTATTCTTTTTGTCGTCTAATTGTTCAGAAAGAGAAGAAAATGGAAGATTTTTTCCACTCAGTGGACTTGAGTGCTCTTTAATTGCTTTGGCATTCATAATTTCTTCTAGTAATTTTATACTCAAAGAAACTTTTCTTTTTTCAAAATTTAGCTCAGCAATTGCAGCATCAATTCTTTCCCCTCCGACAAAACGAGATGGTCTTGCATCAGAAGCACTCATCGCAATTTGAGATTTTTTTATTAAAATTTCAACGTCACATCCCTCTGGTTTAACAAATAGTCCCTTATTATCAGAAGAAATTACTTTTACAGTTATAGCATCATTGATTTTTTTGTCCTTAAACCAATCAAATGGATCTGTTTGCATTTGCTTAAGACCAACTCTAACTTTTTGATCATTCTTTTTAATTTCAAGAACTTTTACTGATAACTTATCGCCCTTTTTATATTTTTTTAGTTCATCTTCTGCTTGACCAGTATATGAAAGGTCATTTGAGTGCAGAAATCCATCAATTTCATAATCTGCTAATTTCAAATATATAGCATACTCATTAAAGTTAGTGACAGTGCCTTCGATTTCAGATCCTACTGGGTAATTTTTTTCTAAAGTTGAGTATGGATTTTCTTGAGTTAATCGATGAGAGATAGCTACTCTTCTTTTATCTTTATCTATTTCAGTAATTACACAATCAATTTGATCTCCAACATTGAAAATTTTTTTAGGTGAAATATTTTTCTTTGTCCAGCTAATTTCACTACTATGTAATAAAGTGCTTAAACCAGGTTCTAACTCACAGAAGCACCCGTAGTCGGTAATTTTTACTACTTTTACTTTATATTTATTTCCTATTTCATAGTTAGATATATGCTCAAATGGATCTGGTGAAAGTTGTTTTATAGAACAGCCAACTTGCAATTTCTCATAGTCAATCGATATTATTTTAAGATCATGTTTTTCTCCAATATTAAAAATTTCATCTGGATGATTTACTCTACTGTAACTAATTTCTTGGAGATGGCAAAGTGTATCTATTGTTCCTTCTGGAGTCGTAACTTCAAAAAAACATCCGAACGACGAATACCCTTTGACTATAGCATCTTTTATTATATCCCCGACTTTAAATTTCTCTATAATTTTAGCCTTGTCCTCTTTTTTGTTTGATGAAACTACTTGTCGTCTTGAAACAACACTGTTTCCTCTTATGGTATCAATTTTGATAAGAGCAAATTTTTGTTCGACACCAATGAGGTGGTCAATATTTTTCATAGGCTTATCTGAAATTTGTGAGCCAGGACAAAACATAAGTGACTTAGTTTCAACATGTTCAACTATGACTCCCCCTTTAGTTTTTTGAATAATTTTACCGTTAATTAATTCATTATTTTCATAACATTTAACGAGTTCATTCCAGCCTTTAATTTTTTGAGCTTTTTGGGCTGAGACAATAACGTCTCCGTTTTTGTCTTCAATCTTCTCAAGTAAAACTGGAATAGTTATTCCTTCTTCAATTTTATCTGATAAACCCATGATTTTCATTTCATTTACATCAATGACTGGCTCACTTTTTAATCCAGGAATGAATAAAAAAATATATTTATTAGTTATTTTTGTAATTTTACCTTCGATAATCTTGCCTTCTTCAATTTTATTTTTTGAAAGCTGGCTATTTAGTAATTTTTCAAACTGTTGGCTTGCTGGTGATGATAAATCTTTATAAATTTCCATTAATATTTAATTTTTTATCCATTATCAATTTTATCTTTTGAAAACTCGCTTTCTTACTTAATTTAGTAGTATTAATCAAGATAGAATCTTTTGTTTTTTTGAGAGGTCCAAATTTTCTTTTTTTGTCTAATTTATCCCTTATTTTAAGGCTTTTAAGCACTTCTTTATAACTAATTTTCATATTAAGTTTTTTATATTCTTCAAATCTTCTTTTTGCTCTAACTTTTAGGCTTGCGGTTATGAAAAATTTGAACATGGCATCCTTCAATTGCACGGTTATTATATCCCTTCCATCAAGAATAGAGCCTTTATATTTTTTAGGAGGATTATACGCAAAATTTTGTTGAAAATTATGGACTATTTTTCTAATTTTTTTGTCCTTTGCTATTTCTGAGGCCGATTTTGCAGTTTCAATAGTTAGTAAATCTTTACTTGTTAAATACTTAAGTCTTAAGTTTTTTATTTTATATTTAACCAATTTATATGTGAATTTTTTTTTACTTTTAATTTTAAGTTTTCCAATATATCTATAAATTTTTCCAGTATCCAGATAATTTAGATTATATTTTTTTGAAATTAATTTTGCCTGTGTACCAGCTCCTGCGGCTGCGGGAGAGTCAATAGCTACTGTTATTATGTTTTTCCTTTTTTTCAATTAATTTTTGCTCCTACTTTTTTTAAAATTTTTAAAAAATCAGGAAATGAAGTATTGATAGAATCTTTATCAAATATTTTCCATCTACCTCCAAGTGTTAGCGCTGTTATACAAGATAAGAAAAAAATTCTATGGTCTTTTAAAAAATTTTTCATCTCAAATTTCCCCTTTAAATTTAAGTTTGGATTTCCGTGTATAGATATATTATTTTTAAATCTATTTACTTTAACATTGATTGATCTTAAAAATTTTATTGCCAGATCTAATCTTTGAGATTCTTTTTTATTCATTTCACCCAAATCGTTAAATTTTGATATTCCTTTAGCTCTTGCGGCAACTAAAAAAATAATTAAAAATTCGTCAATTGCTGAACTATTTAAATTTGCAGGACAATTTATACCTTTGAGATCCTTCTTACTCTTAACATGAATATTTGCAATTTTCTCTCCTTTGTACATCCTTTTATTTTTAATCTTAATATCTGCACCCATTTTATTATCTCCGGGAATATTGTATTCAAAATTATTGATTTGATTAAGACCTTTAACTGAAATTAAATCATATTCTTTCTTTTTAACAACATTAATAGGGTATTTTAAAAATTTTAACATTAACTCAGTATGATTTCGTGATTTTTTTGAGTTTATGATTGAGATACCTGGAGTGTTTAATGCTGCAAAAATCAAGCTTGATTTAACTTGAGCACTTCCAATACTTTCTTTGTAGAAAATTGGTCTTAAATATTCTGTACCTAAAATTTCAATTGGTAATAAATTTTTTCTGCTTTTAATATTAGCTCCAAATAATTTTAAAGGTTTAATTACTCTTGAAAAGTCTCTTTTTGATAGACTTTTATCTCCAATTAATTTTACTTTATTCCTTGACTTAACTAAAAGTCCAAGAATTAATCTCGCTAGCGTACCTGAATTCCCTGCATCTATTATAACTTTTTTTTCTGTATTAAAACCGTTTAAACCAAAGCCATAGATATAATAAACATTTCCTTTTTTTTTATAGCTGATTCCAAGTTTTTTTATCGTCTTTAAAGTATTAAGGACATCTTCTGATTCCAATAAATTTGAAAGCTTTGAAATGCCTACTGCTTGTGAGGCAAGTAGCACACATCTAATTGAAATACTTTTATCTGAACTAACCTTAATTTTTTTAGTAAAGTTATTTATTTTATTTCTAATAACAATATGATTTTTCATTAATGAACTAATTTATTTTAAATTCATCACCAAAATATGCAGATTTTGCAATTGAATTTTTAATGATTTCATTTGGACTTCCAGATGCAATAATTTTTCCATTAGTAAGAACTATTGCTCTATCTACACAACTTAACAAGTCTCTTGCTTGATGGTCACAAACAATTACTGTAATTTTTTCGAGAGATTGCAAATTTACGATAATTTCCTGCAACATTTTTATTGTCAGAATATCTAGTGCCGCAAATGGCTCATCTAAAAGAAGAATTCTTGGATCATTAATTAATGCCATTGAGATAACTAATTTTTTTTTTTGTCCACCAGATAAGTGTTTAGCTTTAATTTTTAATAATGCATCAAATTCAAATTGAGAAATTATTTTTTCAATTTTTGTTTTTCTTAAATCTTTATCTTTAATATGAATTTCTCCAACTAATTTTAAGTTTTCTAATAAATTTAAATCTTGAATAAAACCCCCATATTGTGGAACATATCCAATTTTAAATCTAGTTGCTCTCTCATAAATTGGAATGTTTGTACAGTCCTCTCCATTTATTAAAACTTTTCCAAAACTAGGATCTTTTAAACCAGTAATTATGTGAAAAATTGTAGACTTTCCAACTCCATTTGGCCCCAACATTCCTAAAACTTCCTGTTTGTTTATTTTTAGATTCAAATTATTAAGAATTTGCCTTTTATTGTAAAACATTGAAATTTTATCCAAATGTAAAATAGTTTCATTTGCTTTAAAACTTTTAATTCTAAATTTTTTAATCAAAGCCATTATTAATCTGAAATTATTTCTATTTTTTCTAAAGCACTTTCGGGTTTAATTTCTATATTCTTTGTTTTCAAATCAAATTCAACTATACCTGCTTTCATCTCTGATTTGGGATCAACAATCAGAACATCGTTATAAGCTATAGCTTTATTTGTATTCATATTAATATCAAAATTTTTACATGTAATTTCTTTATCCTGATAATTTATTATTACATTTTCATAAAATTTTGAATTTAAATTTATAGAATTATATTGAGCAAAATCTGAAACTATATAAATTGTGTCTCTTGTATCTGATGTAATTTTGCCTCTCACATTTATTAAATCTAGAATATCACTATTATTTACATTTGATTTTCCTGAACTGGCTAATAAGATAAATCTATTACCTTTTTGATCTAATGATGTATATTCAACATCTTTAACAAGATTTTTTGTTTTAACCTTTTCTATTTCTCTCTCTTCTTTTTTCTCTTGTATTTCATTTTGAGTTTCTTTTATATTTTCTTTTTTACTAATAGACTTTTCTTTTTGGTTTACTTCTTTTTTTGATGTTAGAGATGAACTATCAAAGCTTTCTTTTTTTTAATAAAAGTTTTAACCGACATTTAAGTTATATTTGCATTTAAGATAGTATGAATATGAATAAAACCAACGGTTTTGCTCTCTCTGTTATTTTGATGGACACAAAGACTAGTAATTCTTTTTGCGTTCATAATAGAGAGGGCTTGCGCTGCAAGCATATTTTTATCAACGCTAACAGGCTTTTTTTTCATAACGTTTTTAATTGGTAAATTTTTATAATTATTTTTTATACTAGAAAGTCTTTTTAGGTCCCCATCAGTGAGTATACCAGTTGTTTTATTAAAATTATTTCTAACTATTAATGCACCGAATTTTTTTTCTTGAATTTTTTTTAATGCATTTTTCATATTAATATTTTCTTTAACAAAAGGTATTTTTCTACCTGTAATCATTAAATCTTCCACTGTTTTAAGTTTTATAGATAGAGATCCTCCTGGATGAAATTTTTTAAAATCTAATTTTCCAAATTTCTTATACCTCATACATGTAATTGCAATAGCATCACCAAGAGCTATCTGAACCGTTGTTGACGATGTTGGTATAAAATTACCTGGCCCAGCTTCTCTTACAACAGGTAATAAATATTTTACATCAGCATTTTTATATAAAAGTGAGTCTTTTTTTGATGTTATTCCGACAAGTTTAATATTTTTGTTCCTGGACGCAAATTGAATTATATTTTTTAATTCATCGCTTTGTCCACTCAAACTTATTAAAATTACTATGTCATTAGATGTTATTTGGCCCATATCTCCATGGCTAGCATTTGAGGCATCCAAAAAAAAGGACGGAGTTCCAGTAGAGGACAAAGTTGCAGACCATTTCTTAGCAATTATTCCACTTTTGCCAACACCAGAAATTATTACTTTTCCACTTTTACAATTTAGGATAGTTCTAATTATTTGCTCGAAAGATTTACCAATTGTTGAATTGAGTTTTTTTAGAGAATCTGTCTCTATCCTAATAACTTCTTTTGCGATGTTAATTATATTTTTATTTTTCATTTAGTGGGACCAAATATCATCTTTGAATGAAGCAAAGTCTAATTCGACTCTGGTATTTATAAATTTAATTGTGTTGTGATATAACTCAAATCTTTTTTCCCTTTCTAATATTTTTTTTAAAGCTTCGTAAATTTTGTGCAAATAAATTACATCCTGTGCACAATATTTTAATTGTTTCTCTGAGAGTTCACCTCCAAAATCTGAAGTTTGTAGTTGTTTACTTATATCTATACCTAAAAATTCTTTAATTAAGTCTTTAAGACCATGTTTATCGGAGTAACTTCTGGCAATTTTACTCATTATTTTTGTACAATCCAAATTTTTTATGTCTACTTCTAGGTATTTCTTAATAAATAAAAGGTCAGCCCTTGCAAAATGGAATAATTTATTTATTTTTTCATCATTAAGAATTTTTTTCAAATTTGGTGCATGATAATTATCTTTATCTAACTGCACAATATGAGCATCATTTTTACCAGATGATATTTGAATTAAACACAATCTATCCCTCTCAATATTAAGACCTGTAAATTCACAATCTATTGCTATCTTGTCACTGAAGCTGATTTCATCTGGTAAATCTCCTTTATGTAATTTAATATCTAAATTCATTTTATAGATATATATATATGAAAAATCAGGATTCAATTTTAATATTTGGTGCATCTGGTCAAATAGGAAAATCTTTAATAAGAAAGTTTACGAAAAATAACTATAGAGTTATAGCAATAACTAGAAGCATACATCGAAAAGGATATAAAATTAAAACACAATCAAACCCCGGATACTTAGAAGTAGAGGAAATTGATAAATTTAATAAAGAAAATATTTCAAGATTAATGGAAAAATCAAATATATGTATAAATTTAATTGGCATCCTTTTCGAAAAAAAGAAGGATCAATTTAATATTATACATTCTGAATTACCTTCCTTGTTTTCAAAAATTGCTCATCAAAAATCTTTATCACAATTTATTCATTTGTCTGCTCTTGGAGTCGAAGAAGCAACTGATAGTATATATGCAAAAAGTAAATTAATGGGCGAGAAGAAAGTCAGACAGAATTTTTCAGAGTCTGTGATCTTGAAACCCTCAATTGTTTATTCAGTAGACGATAATTTTACAACAAATTTTATGAGTTTATTAAGTATATTACCAGTTATGCCTCTATACTATTCAGGTAAAACAAAATTTGTACCAATACACGTTTCCGATTTGACCAATATAATTTATGAAATAGTCAAAAATAAAATTAAAGGTGAGACGATACAATGTATAGGACCAGAGGTTATTACTTTTAAACAAATTTTATTAAAAATTCTTAAATCAATAAATAAAAAAAGTCTTTTATTTCCTTTACCACTATCTTTGGCAAAATTAAATGCTAGAATATTTCAGCTGATGCCAAATCCATTGCTAACACTAGACCAACTTAGATTGCTAAAATATAATAATATTCCGACAAAACTTTATAAAACAAATTTTGATATTAAAATGCATGCAAATAAAAAATTTGAAGAAGAAATAAACCGCTATAGTTATAATTGGACTTCGGGTGGTCAATTTTCAAAAAAAAAATTTGAAAGTATAAATTAATGTTAACTAATTTAATTTATTTCGTAGTATTTGTTATTTTAGCATTTGTTTTATCTATTGCAGTAAAAGCTATTACGAGAGGTGTTGAAGCAAAACAAATTTTAAAAGAAGAAAAGAATATAGTTATAAATGATGAAAACCAAAATCAAAATTTAGAAGTCATAAATCAAATTAAAGAATTAAAAGAATTACATACAAACGGAGTGATAAATGACGAAGAATTTAAGAAAGCTAAAGACAAAATTCTAAAATAGAATTATGCTGTTTTTACTTTTTTCTCAATAAATTTTGGAACATCTTCATCCTTGTCAACAATATCATCTTTCTTACCTTTCGGTTGGAAAACAATCATCAGGTGTAATGGGCAATAAGAAAATTTCTCTATGGTTTTTCTACCACAAAAAGATGAGTCCTTATCATTTGGATGACCCTCCATGTACTTGCAAGTTCTTTCATTTAATTCCTCAAGCTGAAGATTTTTAGCAGACTCGAAGTTTTTATCTAGAAGAAGTGATCTAAATCTGTGTTTTCTAGATCCTTTTTTATAATTATTTCCATTTGAATTTAGTGTGTTAGAATTACCTTGAGAAATTGTTGATCTGGTCTTAATTTTTGCGGATAAATTCAACCTGTGTGCTTTTCCAATAACGGCGTTTCTACTTACACCGCCAATAATTTCAGCAATTTGACTAGCAGTTTTACCTTTCCCCCAAAGATCCTTCAATTTATTGACTTTTTCTTCAGTCCAACTCATATTACTATATTTGGTACATTTTAATAAATTTACAACACTATCTAGAAATCATAATTATCTATTCAGAACAAGCTTTTTTTTTTGTTTTTTAACATTTTGCCGAAAAAATGTTTATTAATAAAAACTTATGGTTGAATTACAGAAAAAATATCAAATTGGTGTGAGAAGATTTGGTTTAATTAATTGGGTAGGAATATATTCTTTATTCAAAAAAGAAGTTTTAAGATTTTTAACAGTTTCAGGCCAAACTTTGTTTGGCCCAATATTAACTAGTATATTATTTTTAACAGTTATTTCTTTAGCAATAGGAGATCAAAGAGCCGACGTATTAGGTGTCACATATATAAAATTTTTAGCAAGCGGTTTAATTATGATGCAAGTTATTCAGCAAAGTTTTGCACATTCAAGCTCTTCTTTAATGATGGGCAAAATGATGGGTACAATTACTGATATCGTTCACAGTCCTTTATCATCATCCGAAATAGTTTTTGCAATTACATTAGCTTCTGCAGCTAGAGGATTATTGATTGCTTCTGTATCAACTTTAATATTTATTTTTTTTATAGATCTATCAATACAAAATTTTTTTTTATGGTTCATTTATTTGTTTTTAGGTGGATTATTTATGGGATCATTAGGCATAATTGTAGGATTATATGCCGATAAATTTGATCAAATGAGTACTGTCACAAACTTTATAATAGTTCCATTGAGTTTTTTAAGTGGAACTTTTTATAGCATAGATAGACTACCTATTTTTTTACAAACTTTAAGTAATTATAATCCTTTTTTTCATATGATAGATGGATTTAGATATTCGTTTATTGGTCAATTAGATGGATCTGTAATTTTTGGTACTTCAATTTTAACTTTTTTAAGTTTTATCATTACATATTTTGCATATATCTTAGTACACAAAGGTTATAAAATTAAATCATAATTTAAAATGAGTTCATTAGCTAAAAATTATAAAAGAAGAAACTTATCTTTCTACAAAGGTAAAGGATCATTTTTATATACAAAAAGAGGAGACAAATATTTAGATTTTGTTCAAGGAATTGCAGTTAATTCATTAGGTCATGCTAATCCTATTTTAGTAAAAACAATACATAAACAATCAAAAAAACTTTGGCATGTTTCAAACTCTTTTAAAATTCCCGAAGGAGAGGAATTAGCCACTAAATTGACAAAAAAAACTTTTGCTGATGCGGTGATTTTTCAAAATAGTGGAGCAGAAGCCACAGAGGCTGCTATAAAAGTTGCTAGGAGATATTTTTATTCATTGGGCAACCCAAAAAAAAATAGAATATTATGTATAAAAAATTCTTTTCACGGAAGAACAATTGCCGCAATAAATGCAAGTGGATCAAAAAAAATGGTTGAAGGTTTTGGACCAAAAGTAGGAGGGTTTGATCATTTTAGATTTGGAAATCACAATGAACTAAAAAAAAAAATATCGCATAAAACAGCAGCAATAATGATTGAACCAATAATGGGAGAAGGAGGTATTAAAGTAATACCAGACTGGTGTTTAAAAGAACTTAGAAAAATATGTGATAAGAATAAAATTCTTTTAATTTTAGATGAAGTTCAATGCGGAATTGGAAGAACTGGAAAATTTTTTTCATATGAATTTGCAAATATAAAACCTGATATTGTGCCAATAGCAAAAGGGATTGGTGGAGGTTTTCCAATAGGTGCAGTTTTAATGACTAAAAAAGTTTCAGCAGCTATGGTACCCGGCACTCACGGATCTACTTTTGGTGGAAACCCATTAGCAATGTCAGTTGGTAATGCTGTAATGAACGAAATTTTTAAAAAAGGGTTTTTGTCAAAAGTTAAAAGTAATTCAAAATATTTTATTTCAAGATTAAATAAAATTAAAATCAAATTTCCAAAAATTATAAAAGAGATAAGAGGAAAAGGTCTTATTTTAGGAATACAGCTTTATCATGATCAAACAAAATTTATTGAAAATCTAATGAAAAATAAATTGCTAACAATTAGAGCTGCAGAAAATGTAATTAGAGTTTTGCCACCACTTAATGTAAAAAAAAAAGAAATTGATATGGCTATTGAAATTATAAATAAAGTTTGTAGTGAATATAAAAACTAATGAAAAATTTTCTTTATATAAAAGATATTCCATTAAAAGATTTAAAAAAAATAATTTCTGATGCAAAAAAAAGAAAATTAAAAAGAAAAAAATTAAATACTTTAGATCCTGATAGAGATATTCCCTTAAAGGGAAAAATTCTTTTACAAATGTTTGAAAAGTCAAGTTTAAGAACAAGACTAAGTTTTTATTTAGCAATAAAACAACTTGGAGGAGGATCATTAACTTTAAGACCAGAAGAATTGCATCTAGGAATCGGAGGAGAAAGTATAGAAGATACTTCAAAAATCTTATCAACATATGGTAATGCTTTTATGTTAAGAACTGACTCTGATAAAAAATTAAATGAATTCAAAAAGTATTCTAAAATACCAATTATAAATGGATTAAGTCCATCATCACATCCTACACAAGTTTTGTCTGATATTTTTACAATACAGGAAATTAAAAATAAAAGTCTTTCTAAATTAAAGATATGCTGGATTGGAGATGGTAGTAATAATATGATGAACAGTCTTATCGAGGCGTGTGTAAAATTTTCTATACCTTTAAATATTGCCTGTCCTAAAGACTATCAACCAAATAAAGAACTTATTTCCTGGATAAAAAAGAAAAATGGAAAAGTTAAAATTTTTAATAAAAAAGAATTAGCAGTTAAAAATTGTGATGTTGTTATGACAGATAAAATTATTTCTTTGAACGATAAGGTAAACAAGAGAAAGAAACTTAAATTATTTAAAAATTTTAAAGTCGATGCCAAAACAATGGGCTCTGCAAAGAAAGATGCAATATTTTTACATTGTCTTCCAAGAGGTTCTGAGGTTACAGAGAAAGTTTTTTTAGGTAAGCAGTCAAAAGTATGGCAGCAAGCTCTCAATAGGGTTTATGTCCAAAAAAGTATCCTATTATATTGTTTTGATAAATTAAGGTAATACTAAAGGACTGTCAGCATTTGAATTCATATATAGTATAACTGACGCCCTATCTTTCTCTTTTTTTAACCCTGCAAAAGCCCTCTAATGCACCCATGTTACGACCTAATACATTGTAGAGTGCTGGCCCAATATTATTTCTTCCTCCTTTTTTGATAGAATGACATGCACTACATTTTTTGAAAACTGTTTTGCCATGTTCAACACTACCCATTGCTAATAAAGCAGATATATCAACATCTTGCTTAGATGTGGATTTTTTTGAATCAGTTTCTGCGAATTCAACTTTATAAGCCGATTGAGTTGGCTTCTCAACATAATAGATATAATCAGAAATTTTGGTAATTCCAAAAATTACTATAAAAATAACTAATACTGCAGCTATAATTTTATTTATTTCAAATGAATCCATGATTTTTAATTATTAAATTCGTATAACATGTTAAACAAAAAAAATACTAAATTTAATTTTAATTATTGCGTCTGAAAGACGCATAATATTTAATTTTATGAACAATACAGTTATTTTAATTCCATCAAGATTAGCTGCAACAAGGCTTCCGAACAAACCATTATTAAAAATAAATAACATGTCAATTA
>LULJ01000448.1_pt1 | contig 25113 bp, 28 predicted proteins | sample 728171 | NCBI WGS metagenome assembly LULJ01 (sample SAMN03860292, study PRJNA289734) | marine metagenome | biome: seawater column; feature: ocean; material: water; isolation source: Red Sea water column Station 169 - depth 25m | place: Saudi Arabia: Red Sea | collected 2011-10-15 | depth 25 m
GATAGCAATTAAGTCGTGGCTTAACCCTTCGTAATCATTTGAATCATATGCTGCTTTTCTATGATTATTCATTACACGAAGCATGTTTGTAGCATTTTCCTTATATTTTGGAAACGGACCAACGATCCCTGCCATTTCTGCAGATGCTTTGTAAGCCTCACCAGTTAACATCGCTGTTAATGCACCAGCAATTGCTCTTCCTAAATCAGAGTCGTATGCAATACCTTTTCTCATAAGTAATGAGCCTAAGTTTGCATATCCTAAACCAAGGGTTCTGTAGTCGTATGATCCTTGAGCAATTTCCTTTGATGGGAATTGTGCCATTTCAACAGATATTTCAAGAACAATAGTCCAGATTCTGAGTGCATGTTTATATGAATCAATATCAAATACTTGTGTCTCATCATCATAAAACTTAACAAGGTTGAGACTTGCGAGATTGCAAGCAGTGTTGTCTAAGAATAAGTATTCTGAACAAGGATTTGATGCCCTAATTTTTCCACCTTCAGGTGATGTATGCCATTCATTTATTGTGGTGTCATATTGAACCCCAGGATCGGCACACTTCCAGGCTGCGTCTGCAATCTTATTCCAAAGATCTCTTGCTTTAACAGTTTTAAAAATTGAACCATCAGTTCTTGCTATTAGATCCCAGTCTCCATCTTCTTCAACTGCTTTGACAAAATCCGATGGGACACGCACAGAGTTGTTTGAGTTTTGTCCAGATACTGTTGCATAAGCCTCTCCATTGAAATCTGCAGGATATCCTGCAGCAATTAGTGCACGAGCTTTATCTTCTTCAATGGCTTTCCACTCAATAAAGTCTTCGATATCAGGATGGTCTAAATCTAAGATGACCATTTTTGCAGCTCTTCTTGTAGTACCACCAGATTTAATAGCACCAGCTGCTCTGTCACCAATTTTCAAGAAGGACATTACACCAGATGAAACACCCCCACCTGATAATTTTTCTCCTTCTCCTCTTAAATTAGAAAAGTTAGTACCAGTTCCAGAACCAAATTTAAATAGTCTTGCTTCTTTTACCCATAGATCCATGATGCCACCTTCATTTACAAGGTCATCATCTATTGACTGTATGAAACAAGCATGTGGTTGAGGTCTTGAATAAGAATCTTCACCAGGAGTTAACTTACCTGTTTTTGGATCTACATACCAAAATCCTTGGGCTGGACCTGTAAGGTCATATTTGAAGTTAAGTCCTGTGTTGAACCATTGGGGACTATTTGGAGCAGCCATTTGTGTGGCAAGCATGTACTTAAGTTCATCTTCGAAAGCTTGAGCATCTGTTTTTGAGGCGAAATAACCCGTTTTTTCACCCCAGTGTCTCCATGTTTCTGCCAGTCTGTCAAAGACTTGTCTTGAAGAAGTTTCAGGCCCTAGGGCAGTGTCTCCATTTTCATCTTTTAGTAAATTTCCATCAGCATCAGTTTGAGGCACTCCTGCTTTTCTGAAATATTTTGAAACCATAATGTCTGTTGCTACTTGAGACCATGTTGAAGGGATCTCTACGTCATTCATTTCAAAAACAACTGAACCATCTGGGTTAGTTATTTTTGAACTGCGCTTTTCCCATTCGATATTGTTATAGGGATTACCCGGTGTCGTATATTTTCTTGTAACTTTTAGCCCTGAATTTTTTGCCACTTTTTCTCCTTCTAATAACTAAATATTGTATATGTATAATAAAAATATACTAAATATAGTGTTTGTTAACTATATAATAAAGTTCTTTAATTTTCAAGTATATCCAAGTAAAATTTTCGCGAGGATGTTTCAAATTCAACTTAGATATTTCCAATATATTTTATCTTTAACAATATTTGTTGGCATATTAACTTCAAGCACACCTTTAATCTCGTCTTGTTTTGTCGGCTTAACTCTTGTTTGGCTTTCAGAAATGCTTTCTGGGCAGTTTGATATCAATAGTGAAAAGTACTATGTAATATTAATTCTTCTACTTCTATCTTTTTCATCTGTTACCTCTGTAAACCTTTTCTCTTCTATAGAATCTTATGTGACATTCATTATATTTATTGTTGTCTTAAATATTTACTTCCTATTTCAATCAGATGTAAATATTTTCAAAATAGGAAATTCAATATTTATTACAGTCGTTACTTTTTTGGTAAATGGGTATATCGTTGATCCACTTTTTCAAGAAAATATCTTCTACATATCTTATATTTTTCTACTTTTGCTTTTTTTAAAAACCCTTGCAACATATTTCAATGTACAATTAGGTAATTTTCAATTTTTCTTTAATTTTTTCTTGATATTTACAGTATTTAATGGAATGAATACCTTTTATGATTATAAAACAGTAAATATCTTTATTGGAGGAACATCGATAGCACTATTTACCACTTTTATAACACATGTTTTTACCAAATTACGTTTTGAGTATGAAATTACTTCAAAATTATCGAATCAAATATATGTTTTTGATTATATGTTTGCGTTTTTATTATCACTGTACTTAGTTGATGCACTAAATGTTGTAAATGGTTTATTCTAGTATCTGTGAAAGAACAGATATTAGAGTCACCTTTTTGTAAAAAAGAATTTCTAGAATTAGTTGATATTGTAAGTGAAGTAAAAACAACTAAGCTCTCAAATTATGCAATCTCTGACTCATCTATTGTGAATATTGGAGATAGAAATTTTGTAGATTACAGGCCAGATATTTCTATCGACCCCCAAGTTTTAAAAGATAATAATATATCTAGTATCAGTTTTGATTCTTTACATTTTTTCCAAGTTCAAAATTTAGTTGAGGAATTAGATACCAAGTCTGTAAAAATTAAAAAATCAGACGTAGCTGTAAACTTAATTTTGCCAAAAACCTATGAAGAGTATCTAGAAAGCCTGTCAAAAAAAAACAGACACGAATTAAGAAGAAAAAAAAGAAAATTTGATAATGAGACTACTTCTTTTGAACTAGGAGAATCTAAAGAACAAGATATTTTTGATATTTTTATTTCTCAACACAGAGAATCAAAAGGTGAAAAAGGGGAGTTCATGACAGAAGTGGTCGAGACATACTTCAGAAATCTTTTAAATTTGCAAGGATGGAAACTTTACTACACAAATACTGATAAAGGTGTTCTCTCAACTGCTTTTTGTTACGAGAATGATGATGGGTGTTATCTTTATAACTCAAGCAAAAATAATGAATTTAACTCAATAAATCCTGGAATAGTCCTAAATGATTTAATAATTCAGCAACTTATAGATAATGGAATGGCTTTTTTTGATTTTCTTAAAGGTACGGAAAGATATAAGTATGATTTGGGTGGAAATTCAGTTCAATTATATGACTTGGCCATTGAATTATGAATATTCTACAAATAAGCTTTCATACCTCACCTTTTGGTAGTATTGGTAAATTCGATTCAGGAGGTCTTAATGTTTATGTACAGCAAATCTCAAAACAACTATCAAACGAAAATAATGTAACTGTTGTAACTGCAGAAAAAGCAGAAAATTTTAAAACAGACAATCTGGATTTTTGTTCATTAGATTTATTTGAACCAGGTCTCTCTGTCGATGATAAAGAAATACACTTGCAAGAATTCAAAATAAAACTAGAAGAGAACTTTGAATTAGAAAATTTTGATATTATTCATGCTCACTATTGGCTGTCTGGCTTAGTAGCAAAACAAATTTCAGAAGAGAAAAATATACCCTACATATTTACATCACATAGTTTGGGAATATTTCTTGAGGGATACAACAAAGAGCGTGTAGATTGTGAAAAAATGGTAATGACATCTTCAAACTTTGTAACAGCCTCATCTCATTATGAATATGTTATGATTTCAAAAAATTACAAAATTGATGAAAATAAGATAAAAAAAATAACCCCTGGTCTTGATCGTAAAATTTTTACTCCTGATTTAGATCTCCCTAGGGAAAATATTTTTCTTTCAATTGGTAGAATACAAGAACAAAAAAAACAACTTGAGACAATAAAATTTTTAAATAATTTCAAAAAAGTAGATAACAACTTTCTATGTTATTTTATAGGTGGTCCAAGTGGTAAGTCTGGAGATGATTATTTAGCTGAACTTAAGGAAAGTGTAAAAGAACTAAACTTAGAAACTAACATTAAATTTTTAGGAAACTTGCCTCAGAAAGAAATTAAAAACTTAATGAATAAATCAAAGTTGTTAATTCATACATCACAATATGAAACTTTTGGTCTAGTTGCTGTTGAGGCAAACTCAATGGGTTTACCAATCTTATCAATTAATACAGGATCGCTAATAGAGATCATTGAAAACAATAAAAATGGTTATTTTGCTGAAGATTTTCTAGATATTGATGCGAACAATTTTGTTAAAAACTTAATAAACAATGATGATTATTTCAATATGGCGATGATAAATTGCATACAAAAGTCAGAGAAATATAACTGGGAAACCACAGCTGATAGTCTATTTGAGACTTATCAGGATGTTAGGTTGTCTTGAAAAAAACGAACAATTATTTGTTCAAATTCATCTGTATAAGCCCACAAGCTTCCAACATGTCCCACATCTTCATATCTATACAATTCAGTTCGGATACCTAAGCTGTCAGCTAGTTCAACCAAATCTAAACTGTGGTGAGGTAATATTCTCTCATCAAGCATTCCATTAAATATTAAGATTGGTTGCTTCGCACTTCTTGTTAATGATGTTTCAGGTGTTATATTTGTTAAATTTACACCCTCAAATATTCTTGCATAGTGACTTGTAGGTTCAAAAAGGAAACCAGGAAAGCCTTGATAAATCATTTCTTCTCTAACTAAAGTTTCAAAATTTACTGGAGGATCATGCACTGCAATTGCAGCAAAATCATTTGTATGTTGAGATGTTGTTAAAGCTGTAAGTGCTCCTAAAGACTGTCCATATATACCAAGAGAGCTTGGCGGTATTCCTTTTGTTTCAACTAACCAGGTAACAGCTGCTGCAGAGTCATAAGATTCTTTTTGACCTGCAGAATAATAACCATCTTCACATGTACTGTCTCCATGGTCTCGTAAATCAATAGCTAATACATTAAAACCATTTCTATATAATATCCCTGAAGCAAGCAATATTCCAGAAGAGTACTTACTGCTTGTAAGTCCATGATTAATGATTACTGTTGGACCTCCAGGATTTTGTTCCATCCACCAAGCACTTATAATTACATCATCAGTTGAAGGAAAACTTACATTTTCATAACTATCTATAAAATAATCAGATGCATTTATTGTTTCTTTGTAGTCTTCATAAACCTCAAAATTGGAGGGTGTATTGGTTTGTTCACCTTCCCAAACAGAACATGGGACAGAAGCTGCAACGTCATATACGTAATATCCCGCACCAAAATAAACTCCAACTAATAGTAATAAGAAGAAAATTAAAAATTTTTTTATAAGGCCCCCTATGTATTCAATTTTCAATATAATCAATTTTTTTATTTTTGCTAATTATCTATAGACATTATCTTGATTTATTTTATCTTTATAATGTGAGTTATGAAAAAAGTTATATCTTTCGCATCTGATTTTGGACTTGAGGATGGCTCTGTAGGAATATGCAAAGGTGTGATATCAAGAATTGACCCAGAATTACAAATTATTGACATGTCTCACGACATTCCTCCACAAAATTTGAAATATGCAAGCTTATTGTTAATGAGAGCAATTCAGTACATTCCACAAGGTGTACTTCTTGCAGTTATTGATCCAGGTGTTGGAACTGATAGAAAAGCAATTGGTGTTGAGACAGATTGGGGAGTAATGATTGGTCCTGACAATGGTTTACTTAATTTAGCATGCGCAACAGTTGGTGGTGCAAAAAGAGCATTTGAATTATCTAATGAAAATTGGGTTATTCCTCATAAAGGCGATACTTTTCATGGGAGAGATAAGTTCGCACCATTTGCTGCAGCTTATGCCTCAGGTCAATTAAAAATTGAAGACTTTGGAGAAGAGTTAGATTTAGAAAGCTTAACTCAATATTTCCTACCTTTAACTGAAACAGAGGGCAAAACAGTAAAAGGAGAGATTATTTGGATAGATCACTTTGGTAACTCACAAACTAATATTTCTCCAGAAGAACTTGAGAAGCTAAAAATTAATGTTGGAGACAATGTATCGCTTAAATTGGATGGACAAAGATTTGAAACAACATGGTGTAGTAATTTTCAAATACCATACAAGGGCCCAGTTGGCTTATTTACAGACTCATGGGGAATGGTCTCTGTTTTCGTAAAACAAGGAAGTGCCGCAAAAAGTGCAGGTCTTAACGAAGGTCAAAAATTAGAAGTCTCTAAGATAAGTAAGATAAAGCTATAGATCCAGAAACGACTATGACAAGTACTAAAAGAATTACAAAAACTAATGTCCAAGGTCGCATATATAATCTTAAACATGTTTGATGTAATTTTTGTAACTACTGAAAATTGTGAATTATGTTCTAAAGCTTTAGATAAAATAAAAAAAATAAGATTGTTGATTAACCCCAAAGTTGTAAACGTGGAGAATGATTATCAGGAATATTTATTACGCGTTCCTGTAGTTATTTACAAAGGGAGAATATTAGATGAGGGTCAAATTAGCTTAATTACAATTTTAAAAAAATTGATTTTTAGGATTTAGATATCAATAGGTTTTGATTTATCTCTATTTGAATGTTGTTCCTCTAAGTATTTTATTATTTCATCAGCTACATCAATACCTGTAGCCTTTTCAATACCCTCTAAACCTGGTGAAGAGTTAACTTCAAGAACCAAAGGTCCTCTATTAGATTGAATTAAATCAACACCTGCAACAGATAAGCCCAATACTTTGGCTGCTTTTATGGCACTTTCTTCTTCTTGACTAGTTAATTTGTAGTCTTCAACTCTTCCACCAAGATGGACGTTTGACCTAAATTCACCAGGCTTGGCAATTCTTTTCATAGAAGCGACTACTTTATCTCCAACAACAATGGCTCTTATGTCTTGTCCACTTGATTCACTAATAAATTCTTGGATAAGAATGTTTGCATCTATTTTTTTCATAGTCTCAATTGCGCTTATTGCTGCCTCCATTGTTTCTGTCAAAACAACTCCACGACCCTGAGTTCCTTCTAGCAATTTAATAACATACGGTGGAGTGCCAACAGTTCTTAAAACAGATTCAATGTCTCTGGATAAATGCACATAACCAGTAATTGGCATTTCTACACCACTGTTTCCAATTAATTGCAATGCTCTTAATTTATCTCTAGATCTACTTATTGAAGCAGATGAATTAGCAGACAGAGCACCCATTAATTCAAACTGTCTTACAACAGCTGCACCATAGAAGGTCCATGTAGCCGCAATTCTTGGGATTACAACATCAAAATTAATTTCTCTACCTTGAAAAAAAATTCTAGGTTTTGCTCTTGCAATATTCATGTAACATCTCAGATAACTCACAACCTCAGTATCATGACCTCGTTTTTTTGCTGTCTCATATAATCTGCTAGTTGAGTACAGTCTTATGTCCTGAGATAAAATTCCAAGTTTCATTTTTTATCTTCTTTTTTGGGAGTAGTTAAATAACTGATTGCTGGATTAACAAGCCATCTTCTTCCGAGTGCTTTTTTTCCGATTAGCATTGTATAATCCATTGGCCCTCTGTCAGTAAGTGTCAGTTCAATTTTCTTACTTATTCCATCCATAAGTAATGTTGTTTTAACATACGGCCTTCTCTCTACATCGCCATTAGAACTTTTTATTCTTTTATATCCAGCTAAAGGAGCAGAAGTTTTACGAACGGTATTATTTCTTTTCATTACTTTAAAGCTAACGTATTTAACGTCTTGTCTCTTTACGATTTTAATTTCTGAAGCATCTATTGAAGCAACACTCGCACCGGTATCAATTTTTGCTATTACACTTTTGACTTTTAAATCGGGTAGTGCGACATGTTCTTTCCAGCCAACAATTCGCTTCTCTCTTTTTTTCTGTGCCATTTTAGAGAATGACGTAAAACAAAAGGACACTTACAATAATTAAACCTAAGTGAAAGTATATAACTGGCAGCATAGAAAAATTGTAATTAGGTTTTAGAAAGAAACAAACTAGTTTTCTTGAAGATCTTCTCTTTCAGTTGAAATATCTTTATTTTCGTTATCTACTTTTCTGAAATATAGAAAGAATGTTAAAGATATTGCAACAATATGATGAATGATCATAAGGTTAAGCAAAGAACGTAATACTACCGCTTCTCCCCACATCAAAAAGAAACCAACGGTTGTGAACGTTCTTAATATATTTGATAAAAGAATTAAGGTTCTATTTTTTGTTAGTGCAAAGTACATGTACAGGATATTTATTGCAATTCCAGGTAGAAGTACAAATTGAAACCATACAAGGTCATTAGTCCCAAAATTTGCTCCAAAAATATCAGATAGTAATTTAGGAAAAAAGAAACCAAATAGGGCTCCAGCAGCTACAGAAAGACCATCAAAAAAAGCAAAAATATAAAGTAATGATTTTTTATCAAAAATGGAGAACTTTTTCATTTAAGGAGAAGTACTAACTGCCTCTGTAGTTACTTCTTCTTCCTCTTCTTCAGTCTCCAGTAATCCACAATCTATTAAAACTTCTTCAGTATCTCCACCACCAAATACAACTCTTTCGAATACAACTACTGCATAGATTTCATCTTCAGTGAGCTTTCCTTGAAAACCTGGCATACCTCCAATTGAGACAGTATTCTCAGCTCCATACGTCGGGCCAACCTCTGCCTGCCATCCTGCAGAACCTAGTTGTATCCATTTTGCATGATCAGCACATGTTGGGAATGTTGTGTATAAAGCACCGCCGGTAAATGCAGGTCCAACACCTCCACCTCCGCCGCCACCATGACAGCCAGCACAAGCACCTGCTCCTGCATAAACTTCTTGACCTATTGCTATGTAATTAATTGTGTTTGTAGCAGCAACGCCTCTACCTTCATAAGGTGATCCATCGCAGTTAACAGCCTGTTGGGACTTTCTATCTACGTCTAACATTCCTCTTTCACCACACTCCTGTGTGTTAGATGAACTGATTAGACCAATAAGTATAAATAATGGAATAATTACAAAACTAAAATTTAGCCATTTAGGCAGAATGGTGTCAGAGTTTGTTTTAATAGACATAGTTTCATTAATAAATGAAACTGATTTTTTTATTTGTTTGGTTGCTACTGCTGCAGAAACAGGAGCTTCCTCTTTTATCTCTTCAACAGGAGCTTCCTCTTTTACCTCTTCAACAGGAGTCTCCTCTTTTACCTCTTCAACAGGAGCTTCCTCTTTAGGTGCAGGTGCCGCACTTGCAGCCACACTTTCACCATGCACTAAATCAACTGGTGCGTTTAATAATTCAGCTACTTTATTTACTAAATCACTCATTTACTTCTCCTAATGATAGTAAATAGGTTATGAGATACTCCAAATCATTGTCATCTAGAAATTCATATTTTGGATGAGGAATGTCTCTGTTTACTGAAGACGAGTCTACTAAATATCTCTTAAGCCATTGTGAATTATTAGTAGGTTCCCTTGTAGCGTTTGTAGATAAATCTGGTCCTAAGCGAATAGTTCCTACGTTTCTGATAAGAGCTGCATTTGCATATTTGTTTTTGAGAACTTTTCCATTTTGAGTATCAGGAATTAATGTTCTTACATTTTGAGTATGACAAGATTGACAATTAAGCTCACCATAAATTTCAGCTCCTCTCAGTACTTCACTTGATACACTTACTGAATTATTTAATGAACTTTCTACAGCACTTATTGATTGGTTTTTTGGAATAACAAAAGCAAAGACAAATGTAAATACTCCAATTAACAAGACCCCACTTATAAAAGCTAAGGAACTCTCATTTTTTAACTCAATTACTTCTTCAACAACCTCTTCAATAACTTCTTGAGCTTCACTTTCTTCAGCGGTTTCTTCTGTGGTTTCCTCCACAGTATCCTCTTTTACCTCTTCAACAGGAGTCTCCTCTTTTACCTCTTCAACAGGAGCTTCCTCTTTAGGTGCAGGTGCCGCACTTGCAGCCACACTTTCACCAACTAATTGATCTTGCTACTGAAACAAAGAATAAAAATGACAATGCCATTAATAAAAGTGAAATAAAGGTGTTAGTAGAGTAGTTGATGCTTACAACGCTCCATAGTATGTTAAATCCTTCACCGTAGATTGTTGGACTGCCAGCATTTGCTCCAGCATTCCAAGAATATCCAGAATTTACTCCGATAAGAAAATTGTTGATTAGTAGAACAGGGTATAAAAATTTGAATCCAGAAAAAATTAAATCCTCAAGTCTTGAATATTTGACAGACCTACCAAACAGCTTGGGAATTAGGTAATAGGCAAATGAAATCATTGCAAGAACTAAAGATCCAATATATCCCTGGTTAATTACATTTTGAAAATTAGTTAATCCAACTAATGGAAGTATATTTTCAAAGCTTGAAATAATGTGAAGTAAATTAGTAATTAAAAATATAACAACGGAAAAGCTCATCAGACTAGACGACTTATTACCTTCATCTTCTTTCGTCTGTATCGTTTTCACATAATTAACTGAAAATGCGAGAAGAGGAATTAATAAACTTAGTGAAAGATAGATAGATACATTCTCTAGCCAATTCGGAATTATAGATCCAAAGTAATACTTAAAGTTTGTCCATGGAAGCAGAAATAAGAAACCCCAAAAAGTAATTGCTGTAAGAGTTTTATTAAATAGAGTGGCTCCCAAAGGCTTAGTCATTAAAAAGTGAATAATTGAAAGGAAAATAAACGAAACACCCACATATATGTGTGTTGAAGTATGAAGCGAAGTAATCATTAAAGAATCAGTAAATACAACTAGTTCTGAACGGGATATAAGTAGTGAAATAAAATAGAAAACTACTGCTCCATATATAAACTGAGCACTTGCAAAAATTGAACTTTCTTTTTTAGCTAATAAATTTAATGAAGCTAAACCGAATAATCCAAAGCCAACAAGTATTTTTAGGATGATTAATAACGAACTATTTCCAGTTACATTAATTCTATCTTGATAAAAAAAGCTGAAAAGAAGGTCTAAAAACTCTGTACCAATAAGACCTAATAATGTCAGAAATAAAAGCGGAAAAAGCACTGCAATTCTTCCAAGAGATTTTGAAAATAGATAGGTGAAAGATAAGCAAATGCATGTAGCAAAAAGCAGGCCATAAGTTGCTTGATTGTTAAGTGTGTCTAGGAATCCATAGTTAAAAATTCTGTTATTTGGGATTAAGTTAGCAAATGTAAAGTAAGCATCTTTAAGAAAAGATGTAAATGATGATAACAAAAGGGTTAATGGAAAAATTAGAACAAAAAGTTTTGAAAGTTCCTGTTCGTTTTTTGGAATCAATTTTAATTTCATAAGCCTAGCTATTATTCATTTTGACTTTACTATTATATTCAAAAATGTTACTCGTTATAAGATAAATGTTTGAAAAAGATATTGAAATCAATTTATATTTTTTTCCAATCTTAGGATAAAATATATAGGTAAGGTTTGAGGAAATTTGATTTATACAATTTATAAATTTAGATACAGAATAGGTTTAATTTCAATTGTCTCTGGTATAGGGGGAATGACAATTGGAGTTATCATCGCACACTTTGCAGGATTTCCAAAAGGCGAAGTTATTGATTATTTCAATTGGATTCCTAGAGGCTGGTTACCACAAACAATAGGTCAGCTAATTGCTTTTGGTGCAAGTCAGCTTTTACTACTGGGTCTTGTTTTGATTGTCTGGAATGATAAAGAATTAACTTGGGCTAAAGCTACTTATTTTGCTTTCCTTACTTGGATCGAAATGTCTATTTTGTTGGGTATTGTTCCTTCAGAATGGCTTAACTTATCTCAGGGTCCTCTTGAATGGACTGGTCAAAGAGAGTTTATTCAATTCCCACCAATATTATTCTTAAACAATGAAATCGGGTTAAGTTTTGCTGCACTTAAAGATCTAATTCAGTTAGGTATTTCTACAAACTTTTTAATAGCAGGCTTAGTAGTTGCTTATCTGATTCAAGATATAAATGATAAAGTTGAAAAATCAAAATCTAGAATTTCCGACTATGGAAAAGAGGTTGTTAGGGTGGAACAAGATGCCTAAATCAGAAGTTCTTATAGAGATGCCAGAGTTTGAAAAAAAATACAATCTAGCAATGGTTGAAGCAGAAAAAGTGGCTTCCCGAGTTAGACCAAAACAGTTTTTACATATAGATGAATCTGAGTGCATTCTATGTGAAGGATGTGTAGATATTTGTCCATGGAAGTGTATTCATTATTTGTCTGTAGACGCTATTGAAGATTCAATAAATGTAGAGTCTCCTGATGCTTCAGAGGAACCTGGTTTTTTTGTTGTTGATGAGGACGCTTGTACAAGATGTGCGCTTTGTGTAGATAGGTGTCCTACTGGAGTTATTTCACTTGGAAAGTTTGCAGGATCTCTAGCAGACCAAGCAGTTGAAAATGGCATCTACCAAGCTCCATGGGATGAAGATTCTGGTCAAAGAAGTGACAGACATGGATATATATATGGAAGGCTTTAAAATTACATAATGCAGAAATTATCTTTAAGAGACAAGATTAAAGAAGCAAGAATCAGTGCTGCTGATAGCTTTAGAGGCGGAAAATTAATGTCTAGTATTTTCCGTCCTGGTTCACCATTCAGAAAAGGGTATGTAGATAGTCCTAGAAATAGATCATATGTTGTTATGAACAATGTTTTGTATCACTTACATCCTGTAAAAGTAAAGAGGCACGGAGTACGCCTATCTTACACATTATGCTTAGGTGGATTGAGCTTCTTCTTATTTATTGTTTTAACTATTACTGGAATCTGGTTGATGTTTTATTTTCGTCCTACTGAACTTGCTTATGTAGACATACAAAACCTACAAACAAGTATTGCATTTGGTTCGTTAGTTAGGAACATGCATCGTTGGGGAGCACACTTGATGGTTCTAGTAGTTTTTCTTCACATGTCACGAGTTTTTTATCATGGCGCATATAAAGCACCTAGAGAATTTAACTGGGTTATAGGAGTTATTCTTTTGCTCCTAACTTTACTTCTTTCATTTACAGGATATCTATTACCGTGGGATCAATTAGCAATATGGGCTGTGACAGTAGGAGGTAATATGGCTGGTTACACGCCTGTTATCGGTGCGCAAGCTAAGTTCGGCCTCTTCGCCGGTCTTGAAGCTACAACTGCAACATTATTAAGGTTTTATGTACTACACGTGCTCTTTTTACCATTTATCATTGTTATCTTTATGGCTGTTCATTTTTGGAGAGTTCGTAAAGATGGCGGAATCTCAGGACCGTTGTAGGAAACAATTATGGTAGATATCCCAGAACATTTATTAATTAGGTCTGCAGAAGCAAGAGCTAAAGCACTAGGAATTAGTGTTGAGCAAGCATTAGCTGAAATGAAAGGTGAGACAGAGCCAACAGTTGTTGCCAAAGAACCAGAAGTAAAAGTTATTGATGAAACTCCTGCACCTGCTACTGAAACTCCTGCACCTGCTACTGAAACTCCTGCACCTGCTGCTGAAACTCCTGCACCTGCTGCTGAAACTCCTGCACCTGCAGCCTCAAAGACTGACACACCCGAAGAAGTAGATTTTGCGCCTGAGGTAAAAGTAACCCAACGACTTCTTACGGTTGTAAAAGCTAAACCAATTCAAAAGCCAGTAGCTGAACCAGTTGATAAAGTAAATACCTGGCCACACCTAATGCTTCCAGAGTTTGTTTCTCTTATGGCAATGACAGCATTTTTAATATTATTATCAGCAATATTACAAGCACCTTTGCTTGAAGAAGCCAACCCAAACGTTACACCTAACCCAGCAAAAGCTCCTTGGTACTTTTTGGGATTGCAAGAATTATTATCTTATTGGGATCCACAAATAGCAGGTGTTATGATTCCACTAGTCTTAGGCGTAGTACTTTGGATGGCCTTCCCTTATATTGATAGAAATCCAGAAACTCATCCTTCTAAAAGAAAATTTGCAATTATGTTTTATACCTTTTTCTTAGCGGGTGCCGGAGTTTTGACTATTATTGGTGTGCTTTTCAGAGGACCAGGATGGAACTGGACTTATCCATGGATTGATGGAATATGGTTTGATGATTTGCTTGACTGGATACACTTCGAATGACCTTAGTTGAGTTATCGTTTGCAGGGTTTGCTTTAGTTGGGTTATTAGGAATTATTGGAATTGTAGTGATTGTCACAGGACGAGGTCCTAAAAATCTTAATTGGAAAAAAAACGTTGAAAAGAAAGCACTAAAAGAAGATAAATCAGCAACAAATTTTCTCGAGCCAGAATTACCAAAAGGTGAGACAGAAACCATTATTGATGAAGAAGAAGAACAAGAAGTTCCATCTGACGGTACTGTTAAATTAGAAGAAAAAGAAATATATGAGGAGCTATCTGAAGAAGAAATAGGTATAAACCGAAGACAGTTTTTAACTAAAGCTCTAAGAATTTCATTCGGTGCTTTTGCAGGCATACAACTTATCTCTTATCTAGGTTTTATATGGCCAAAAGTCTCAGGTGGTTTTGGCTCCAAAATTGATGCTGGATCAATTGAAGAAATAAAAAACCAAATATTTCAAGCAGATGGTTCTGTTATACCTGCATTTATTCCTGCAGCTAGAGCATATATTCTTCCACTTAGTGAATCTGCAGCAGCTAATTCTCAGTTTGCCTCAGGTTCAACTGTGACAGATGGATTAGTGGCTGTTTATCAAAGATGCGTTCATCTCGGATGCAGAGTTCCATGGTGTAACTCATCTCAAGGATTTGAATGTCCTTGTCATGGATCAAAATATAATATGGTTGGTGAATATTTTGCTGGTCCAGCTCCAAGAAATTTAGATAGATTCAACGTAGCAAATGTATCTGGAAGATTAATTATTGATACTGGAACTATAATTGAATCTCCAAGAGCACCTGGGATGTCAGTCAAGTACCCACAAGGTCTTTCTTGTATTGCATTAACAACGGAGGAATAAAAGTTGTCTAGTTCTCTTTTCATTACATTAATTGCACTAGGTATCATTGGTGGACTCGCATTTTTTGTTTCAGCTGGTTTTAGGGGTTCTGGCAAAGCTAAAGATATAGCCCCTAATTTATCAAAATACAGAAATGATGATGAACTTGAAACAAAAACACTAGATAGAACACTAACTGTTGCTGTTCTCCTTGCATCTCTTTTGACAATAATGATTCCACTTTATTACTTAGGAGAACAAAATAGACAACAAGAATTTGTTGTTGAATTTGATGAAGTCTCTGTTGAACGTGGAGAACACCTTTATGAAGAGTTTGGGTGTGGAAATTGTCATGGCGTAGATGGTTCTGGTGGTGCAGCTTCTTATGTAGAAAAAAGAAGCGGAATTAGCGTTACCTGGGAAGCGCCAGCAATAAATAATGTATTTTTTAGATACGATGATGATGAAGTAAGATATTGGTTAATTTATGGCCGTGCCAATTCACCTATGCCCGCATGGGGTCTTGAAGGCGGAGGACCAATGAATGACGGCCAGTTAGATGACTTAATTGAATATATGCACCATTTCCAAATTCCACAGAATGAAGAATTGGCGACGATAGATGCAAACATTAACAGTTCATTATTACGTCTTGAAACTTCTGAGTTACTTGTAGAAAATGAAATTGCACGACAAAAAGAATTAATCCAAAGCGTAAAAGATTCTCCAACAAAATTGCCAGTTGTACAAAAAGCTGTTGAAGATATTTCTGCTCTACTCTCTAAAGAAGGTGGGATAGATACAGACGAAGATGGTCTAAGCGACTCAGTAGAAGTAGATATATCAACATATAGTGCAAATATAAATGAAATACTTGGTACGTCAATATTGAATCTTGATCCAGATAATGAAGAGTCTATTCCGGGAAGAAAAGATAAGTCAGTGGCAAATGGATTTTTATCACAATTAGAATCAGAACTTATCAACATTACAATAATTTCAGAGGGATATGACAAGTTTTTAAATGAGGCAGAGACTGGTCTTGCTTTCTTAGAAAAAGCTCTTGAAGAGAAGTTGTGGGAAGTTTCATTTGATGAAATTGCAGACTCAACTTTCGAAGGTGATGTCGAAAAGGCTAAAAGAGCAGTTGGATTATTCAATGCATACTGTGCAAGATGTCACACCGCTGGTTATTCAGCTGGTGTAGCATACACAAAAGAGATTGCTTCAGGTGGATTGGGACCTGCGCTAAGAGCAGGAAGAGTAAATATTCAGTTTAAGCAAAGGGAAGACTTTATTGACTTTATTATTAAAGGCTCTGTAAACGGAAAAGCATACGGAGTTAATGGTGTAGGAGGAGGAAAAATGCCAGGTTTTGGTGCTGTTCTTCCTCAATCAGATATAGAATTAATTATTGACTATTTGAGAGGAATGGAACCTGATGCGTGAAATAATGAGATCTCTTCTCTCGTCTAACCTGTTAGTTACAGGAATCATAATGTTTATAGGTTCTCTAATTGTGTTTGCTGGTTCCACATTTTTATTAAACGCCACAAACCTTGGAAAAAGATTAGGGTTCTTAATTACTGGAGCAGCAATATTTGGATGGGGTGTAATCAACTCAATATTTTTTATTCTTTACGCACCAAGAGGTCCAGCACCAGCTTCAATTGATGGACTAAACGCATTTGAGATAAGAATTCTTCCTATAACTTTTTTAATCGGATCTTCAATATTGTTTGTAATGTTTCTATTAGCATTGAATCGTTTTGAACAAGAACAACTTGAAATGGACAATCAAGACAATTAGATTGTCAATATGACACAAATTTGGTTTATAGCCGCTGCAGTTTTAGTCCTTGCTGAATTATTAGTAACAACTTTTTTCATGCTTCCTTTTGCAATCGGTGCATTTTTTGCAGGCATAGCATCACTTATTACTGATAGTCAGGATATTCAGCTTGGAACATTTGTCGTATTCAGCATTGTCGGGGTATATATTTCTGTAAAAATATTTGGGCCCAGAAGAGGAAAAAAAGAAGAATCAGAAAACTTCTCTGAAGGCGTAAATAAATACATAGGTACGACTTTCGTCACAACGGAAGAATTAGACATATATGACCCAACGCTTCAGCATGTATATGGTGACGACTGGCAAGTAATATCATTAGATAAGAGAATTCCAGCCGGCACCGAAGTAAAAGTAGTAAATGTCAACGGTACAAAATTAGAAGTACAAACGAGCGAGGAGTAAGATAAGTATATGGAATTTATATTTGGATTAGTCAGATGGATTGTAATAATTGTATTCCTAGGGGTAATACTTTTTAGAATCTTCAGAATTATTAGACCCTTTGAAACTGGCTTAGTTGAAAGATTAGGAAAGTTTCATAGAGAAGCAAGTTCAGGATTGAATATTGTAATACCTGGACTTGAAAGAATTATCATCGTAGACATGAGGGAACAGGTTATAGACGTTCCTCCACAAGAAGTTATTACCAAAGATAACGTAACTATTACAGTTGATGCAGTTATTTATTATGAACCAACTGATCCTAAGAAACTCGTTTATAACGTTGGAGATTTTATCACTGCTGCTACAAAATTAGCACAAACTAACCTTAGAAATGTTGTAGGTGACCTTGAGTTAGATGCTGCTTTAACTTCAAGGGAAACAATTAACACTTCTCTTAAATTAATTCTTGATGAAGCAACTGATAAATGGGGAACAAGAGTTGTAAGAGTTGAAATTCAAAGAATTGATCCACCTCAAGACGTTCAAGACGCCATGAACAAAGTTATGAAAGCTGAGAGAGATAGAAGAGCTGCCGTAACAGAAGCAGAAGGTGAAAAGAGAGCAGCAATTCTTACTGCAGAAGGTAGAAAAGAATCACAAGTTCTTGATGCTACAGGTGAAGCTGAAGCATTGAAGCAAGTTGCTGATGCACAGAAGTATGAAAAAATTGCTATCGCAGAAGGTGAGGCAGAAGCTATTGAAAAAGTTTTTGATGCAATTCACAAAGGTGACCCAACAAACGACTTAATTGCAATCAAGTATCTTGAATCTTTAGAAAAAGTTGCGAACGGTAAGGCGACAAAGATATTCTTGCCTGCTGATCTTTCAGCAACGCTTGGAAGCATTGGTGCAGTGGCAGAATTATTTAAAGATGATGATGCTAAAGGTTCAAAGAAATCTACTAAAAAATAGATAGATTCCAATTAAGACTAAACAAATACCACTAATTGTATTTATTAGCTTCTTTGTTTTAATTGAAGAAGTTTGGAAAAAGTAACTACTCATAAATGCATAGCTAACATCTGCAATGAGGTTAACAAATATAGTTACAATCCCTAAGTAAATTAACTGTACAAATACATTTCCACTTTCTGTAACAAAAATAGGTAATACAGAAAGATAAAATACCCACATCTTTGGATTAATGAGGTTAAGTTTTATTCCTGCATTAAATGATCCACTATTAATAACTTTACTTTGGGTCTCTACGCTGGATCTAATGGTATCAACTCCTTTGTATATAATGTAGATAATTCCAACGATATAAATAATGGTTAAAATTTGAGGAATTAAATTAAAAACAAATGTGACAACTCCAGCCGTAATGATTGTAATAAAAATTGCCCCTGTTGCTGCACCTCCTGCTACTTGAAGTCCATTTTTTCTACTTTTTTGTACAGATTCATTAACAATTAGAGCAATTATTAAACCAGGGCTAAAAGCGACACTAATTTGAAGGATTATTAACTCTATTACTGCAGAGCTTGAAACCATTAAGCAAGACTTTGCTTTAAAAGATTATAAAACTTTTCTCCATGACATCTCTGAACTACTCGCACTTTTGGTGCATCAGGTTCTAAATTAAGATAATCAAGAACACAACCACCTCTAGTCATACCATCTCTTGTATCAACTCTTACATTTACTTGGGCAGATTGACTGATAATTTCATTATCTAAGTAAACCGACATTGCTAATGGATCAGGCAAGTCATAACTATCACTTCCAAATATATCTTTCATCATTTCCCTAAGGACAACTTGAATATCATTGGTAAATTTTGAATATTTTGTACCAATAGATTCTATTTCTTGAATTTTTTCTGTATCTATCATGGCATCATATAGTGATGGATCCCAACCAATTACTGTAATTGGAATTCCAGAGTTTAATACAATATCTGCAGCCTCTGGGTCTACCCAGAAATTGTACTCAGCAAACTTAGTAATATTCCCTAATGCATTTGAGCTTCCACCCATAATGTAGCAGTGTTTTATTTTGCCTAACTTATCAGAATTATTTTGTACCAAGCCAGCAATATTTGTTAGAGGCCCTAATGTCACGATTTCAATTTCTTCCTGTTCTTCTAAGATTTGCTTATAGAAATCTTGTGCAGATGAATGTTCAATTTTATGGTTTTGGGGCTTAATACCAATATCACCTAAGCCATCTACACCATGCACATTTTGTGCTGAAGTAGAATCATTTCCATAGCTGAGAGCTATTTTTGTTGATTCATCTGAATCATGAACTTCAATGTAATTTCTATCTAAGGGCTTCTCAGCTCCTTTGTATATTGGGATTTGTACTTCGCAAAGTTCATTTACGTAACTTGTGTTTATTAATCCTTGTTCAAGTGGGACATTTCCTGCAACAACTGTAACACCAAGTATTTTATCTTCTGGTAAATTGCGATATGCCATTAATAAGGCAACTGCATCATCTGATCCGGTGTCAGCATCAATAATTAATTTTGTCATGATGATCTAATCTTTTTAATTTCAGGAACTCCCTGATTGAGCACAACATTACAGTCTTTGTATTCTTCTGCTATCTGACTTGCAGTAATAATTAGTAGTTCTAATAAAGCTTCTTTTTTACCAGACGAAGAACCAAATGTTACTGGACTACTATTATATTCTTTTTTTATAGTCTCAAAAATTTCAAGTGATTCAGTTTTATTAAACTTGGTATTTAATTTCTTGTTTGTTGATACTTCAAAACTTTTTCTATGTCGCCTAGGTAATTCAAATTGCATAAACGTATTCTAACTATTTATTACTAGCTTTTGTAATGAGACCTCATAATCTTCAGAATATTTTACACTTCCAAATTCTACAAAACCAAAAGACTCATGAAATTTGAAAGAGGCTTCATTAATAGATGGAAGCAAGTTTATTTCAGCAGTTAAATAATCTATAGAATTTTCTTTTGCGTAATTCAAAATATTTTTATAAAGACTTGTACCTAACTTATTGTTTCGATATTTAGCATCCACAGCAATTCTGTCTATGTACAAAAAATTATCAACCATGTTGTTAATTTCTTTAAAATTTTTATGTTCAGTTTTCTTCATATAAGATTTTGTTAAATCATTGTCTTGAAAACAAACTACAAATCCAATAACATTATTTTGAAAAACAATAGCTTCGTTATAGTCTGAGTTTTCAATAGAATTTGTTAAACCCTTTAAAGAGCGAGAACCTACATTGGGCACGTTTTTTTCATTTAGTTCATGACACTTAGCGGCTAGACCACTGTTTATAGAAGAAAAAGAATATTCTTTCATATGTAAAAATATACATTTAATGTATAAAAATGTAAACTGTGTTCATGTCTCAAAAAATAGTTTTGATGAGTTCCCCAGAGTATTTTAAAGTTGAATACGCGATAAATCCTTGGATGGTTGCAGGAACAAAAGTTGATCTTGAACTAGCAAAAGAACAGTGGAATGGTCTTAAACGAACAATTGAGGAAGCAGGAGCAGAAGTAAAAGTAGTACCTCCAAATGAAAACCATCCTGATTTAGTTTTTACTGCAAACTCAGGAATAATTAAAGGCAATGATGTGTTAATCGCTAACTTCAAATTTGAAGAGCGTAGGGGTGAAGAGGAAATTTATCTCAAATGGTTTGAAGAAAATGAGTACAATGTTTCAAGAATCCCCTCTGATTATAAATTTGAGGGTCGGGGAGATGCCTTTGTTTATGGTGACTATCTAGTTGGTTCGTATGGAGTACGAAGCGATAAACAGGCACTCCTTTATATTGCAGAACACTTTGAATTAGAACCAGTCATTGTAGAGCTAGCCCAAGAAAAGTTCTATCATTTAGATACCTGTTTTCAACATTTCTCTAATGGTCATGCAATTTTCTATCCAGAGGCTTTTAAAGATAATTCTTTAAGTGCATTTTCTGAATTATTTGAATTGATACCCGTATCTGAGAGCGATGCCAACGAGCTTGCTTGTAATGCAGTTGTTATAGAAGATACAGTTATTTTTCCATCCGAAAACATAGATGCCATAAATGAAGTTGAGGATCTTGGATTAACTTCTAAAGTTGCAAATGTTTCAGAGTTTTTAAAATCAGGCGGTGCATGTCAGTGTCTCGTCATAGCATTAAACTAAAAAACATATGTTTAAAAGAATATTTAAATTAGTACTTTGGCCTGTAAAAAAGATTGTCTTTTTTCCATTAAAGTTTTTGCTGTATTCACTTTTAATATTTATTGCAATAGTTTTGTTTTTTCAATACAGAGCAGATTATGAAGTTGACACAAGCCCTCTTACAAAAATCGAATATGAAAATTGCGTTGAAGTCATTGATAGCTATGAGGTCTCTGTAAATCTTCTTTCAGAGTAGTCTCTGTAAATCTTCTTTCAGAGTATGTTGATAATTTAGATAGTTATCAAAGAGAATTTTTAGAGGAAAGATTGCCTGATAGTTTACAAATACTATTGGAACCACAAACGCTTGATCCAGATGAGTTCGAGAATATTAAGGGAAGTCTTAGAACATATTTACAGGGTGGAAGATTTCCAGGCTTTAATGGACAAGCATTACTTCCTCAGGCAGCCAGTTTATGCAGATCTGGCCTAGGTTAAATCTAAAACTTCTGCGTCAGTTAAATCAACCAATAATTCTGGAGATAGGAAAAATTTAGATACTCTATTTCCAGCACCTATAAATAGTTTTTCTCTACTCATAACATTTTTATCAATAAATATTTTTATATTATCAGGTAATCCTAGAGGACTGATTCCACCATATGTTTGATTGGTTACTTCTTCTGCTTCTTCTCTAGATGCAAAACTTACTCTTTTTGCACCCATAGCAGTCTTTGCTTTTTGATTGACATCTAGTCTTGTTGAGCCTAGTACACAAAACATTGCATAGAATTCTTCAGGCTTCTTTGCTTTTATTAAAATTGCATTACATGAATCTTCAATATCAAATCCGTAGTAATCACAGAAGTTTTGAGTATCTGAGAATTCATCTTTACATTCAAAAATTTCTAGAGCTTCTTTATTTTCTTCAAAGACTTTTGTAACAGTATTATGAATTTCTACCATAGAGATTATGATATCTTAAAGATGAAAAAATTCAGCATACTTTTGATGTTACTTTTTGTATTTTGTTCTCAGCCATCAGCGGATAATGATGTCATTGATACAACCACCACAAAAATAATGAATGAGCTAGAGATTGTTGAAAAAGAGCCAGATTTATATGTGATGCTAATGTGGCATCAACATCAGCCATTTTATACAAAAAATGATGATGGCTATTACACAAGACCTTGGGTGAGAGTGCATGCAACTAAGGATTATCTTGATATGGTTGAGCTAGTTTCTGACTATCCAGAGATGAAAGCCACATTTAATTTAACGCCAGTTTTGTTAAGACAACTTGAAGATTTCTCAAATGGTGCAAAAGATTTATATTGGTACTACACAGAAATCGATGCAGATATTTTGACTCTAGATGATAAAAAATTTATTATTTCTCGTTTTTTTGATACAAATCCAAAAGTAATTGCACGATTTCCAAGATATGTAGAACTTAGAAATTCTAGTCAGAACTCATCTTCCTGGACAAATCAAGACTATAGAGATCTACAACTATTATTTAATTTGGCATGGACAGATCCAAAATATTTAGCACAAGAACCATTAAAAAATCTTGTTAGTAAAGGTAGAGACTTTTCTGAAGATGATAAATTTGTTTTGTTGAATGAACATTCAAAACTAATTGATAAAGTTATCCCAACCCATGCTGAGTTGTGGAAAACTGGTCAGATTGAAATTACTACTACCCCATATGCACATCCAATCCTTCCTTTAATATTTGATACAAACTTGGCTTCAGCAGGAGATATAGGAGCTGAGTTGCCAAAAAATAGATTCAGTAAACCCACAGATGCTGCAATCCAAGTTGAGAAAGGGTTGGATTTAGCTGAGGAACTTCTAGGTCAAAGACCTACAGGAATGTGGCCAGCTGAGGGAGCTGTTTCACAAGAAGTCTTAGGCATGTTTGCTAAAGAAGGTATAAAGTGGATTGCAACAGGTGAACATGTATTGTCTAAGTCTTTAGATATCCCGACATTTAAAAGAAACACAAAAGGTATCGTTACTAATCCGGAAGTCCTGTACACACCATGGTATGGTCAACTAAACAGACAGGATGATGTTGCTATTTTCTTTAGAGACTTATCTATCTCTGACCAGGTTGGTTTTACTTACAGCGGAATGTCTCCTGAGATGGCAGTTGCTGATATGATGATGGCACTAGAAGCCGCAAGAGAAGTAAGTGTGACATTAGATAGGCCACTTGTTGTTTCTATCGTGTTAGATGGTGAGAATGCATGGGAGCATTATCAAAATGATGGTATAGACTTTCTAAGCTTAATGTACGAAACGCTCACGACTACAGACTGGTTAAAAACAACAACTCCAACTGAGTATATTGAAAAATATGGGCCCCAAATTGATAAATTAGATAAAGTATTTCCAGCATCTTGGTTTCAACCAAATTTTGCTACATGGATAGGAGAGACAGAAGAGACATATGCATGGGATTATTTGCAAAAAACAAGAGCTTTTTACGATAGATCGAATGCATCTGGTGAATATACAGTAGAACAACTAGAAAAGGCATTTGATTATATGCTGTTAGCAGAAGGATCAGATTGGTTCTGGTGGTATGGAAGTGATCAATCCAGCGGAAATGATGATTACTTTGGTTCAGCATTTAGAAACCTTCTTAAAAATGTTTATACATCGCTCGGTCAAGAACCCCCCTCATATTTAGATATTCCTATTATTTCTCCTGCTGCTCAATTATTTGATAAGCAATCAGATTCAATTTTGAATTCAAATCAAGCTTTACTTGTAAAGGGAACAACAAATGCAAAGATATGGAGCGATGCTGGAGAAATAGAGACTCCAGATACAATTTCAAAAATACAATATAGATTCTCAAATGAACATTTATATATTTCTATACAAAAATCCTCCTCAGCAATGCAGGAATCTAATCCTTGGCAAAATACTGATCTAGATATCTATTTAGAAAGTCCGTCCAGAACAAAGATTAGAAGGTCTTCAGTTCCATTCAAAGATGGCGTAGTTTCAAATCAAGAATTTATAGGTATTGAAACCACTCAGGCAATATTTCATCGTGGTGAAGAACTTCTAAATGGTTCATATTTTACGTGTACAAAAAGAGATTTACCTAATGAGGGAAGTGTTAAAGAAGAAACATTTTCAACAAACTGCTTAACTAAGGAAACAACAGAGGTTTCTGCTTTTGGAAATGAACTTTATCTAAAAATTCCACTCGGTGAATTAGGTTCATTGAGTTTCGGAGACAAGATTAAACTTCGACTTTATTCAGATTCTTTTGATACCTACGTTCAGCCTTCTAAGCCTCTGGCCTTATTTGTACCTGAAGTATCAAGTATTGAGCTATTTCTAGATATGAAAGATCCTATTAAAGATGATCATGGAGAGGGTTCATACACCTATCCAACAGATGGTGTCTTTATACCTGGAAGTTATGACTTTGAAGGCTTTTCAGCAGGTATTGCAGATGGAAGTCTCGTTATGAATTTTGATATTTTAAGTGCTATAAAAAACCCGTGGGGATCTCCAAGGAGTCTATCTGTCCAAACAATTGATGTATACATTGATAAAGACTTTGGATCTGACACTGGAGTAAAACAGTTAGGTAACTATAGGTTTGCAAAAATGCCA
>LULJ01000130.1_pt1 | contig 24966 bp, 28 predicted proteins | sample 728171 | NCBI WGS metagenome assembly LULJ01 (sample SAMN03860292, study PRJNA289734) | marine metagenome | biome: seawater column; feature: ocean; material: water; isolation source: Red Sea water column Station 169 - depth 25m | place: Saudi Arabia: Red Sea | collected 2011-10-15 | depth 25 m
AAAATAAGCAGTGAATACCAAAAACGATCACCGTTATGTTTTGCAATATTTATATCTTGTGAATATTTAGTTTTAAAAATAAATCTCATTAAACTTTTTTGACCTCAGCTTTATCTGAGAATAATCCTCTTGGATAAATAATTAATGTTAAGATAAGAACGAGGTAAGCAGATATTTCTCTCACTCCCTCAAACAAATAATTTTCGTAAGTTCCACACAATTGTTCGACAATACCTATTATAATGCCTCCAACAATTGCTCCAGGTATTGATCCAAATCCTCCTAGAACAGCTGCAGCAAAAGCTTTTAAACCAATTAATGATATTGATGTATCTACCAATGTAATTGGTGCGAGAAGCACACCCGCGACAGCAGCAACTCCTGCAGATATTGACCATATTAATGAAAAAATAAATTTAACTGGTATTCCCATATAATAGGCAGCTAATTGGTTTTCTGAAGATGCCCTCATAGCCACACCAATTTTTGAAAATGTAAAAAAGAAATAAAGTGCAGACATTAAAACTGCAGTTCCAACAATGATAGAGAGGTTGACGTATGAAATTATAAGGCCACTAAATTCAGTTATCTTCCCAGAAAACGGTGTACTGAATGAAAATATATCAGTTCCCCAATAAATTGATGCAAAGCCTCTAAAAATAAAACCTAAGCCGATAGTAAGCATCACAGTTGCAAAAGCGGGCTGTCCAATAATCTGTCTCACGACAACTGCGTCTAAGAAAAAACCAAATACAGCAATAATTAAAACAGTAAGAGCGAATCCAGTGAGGTAGTCCATGCCTAAAATACCAATAAGTGAGTAGGCAACAAATGCTCCGAGCATAAGAATATCGCCTTGAGCAAAGTTAATTGTCTCAGTTGCTTTGTAGATGAGGACAAAACCCAAAGCGACTAAGCCGTAAATACAACCTGAAGCTATTCCATCAATCAGTAATTGAATCAATTGCATATATGATTTATCTAATTTTTAACTTTAAGTTTATTAAAAAAATAAGAGTAAATATACATCATTTACTTTGAACAAGTTATAAAAATTAGTTCAATTTCAACAAAATATTCACTGTATTTTTACCGTAAAAACTGAATACAATTCCATGTAAATTTAAAAGGGGATTTTTATGTTTAAAACAGATGATAGGGTCATTCAGATCTGTCTATTTTTGACTGGCCTAATTTTTATGCTTTATGCAGGAATGATGGCGTTTAATACAGGCGCTTTTCTGGACCGATACCCAACTTTTGATAATGATGCAACCAACCGATTTTTTGTTGTTTGGTTCGGCTTGAACAACATTATGTTTCTAGCGGGTATTTATTACATGGGCTACAAAGGGCTGGATAAAGGTTACTTTGTTTTCTTAATACCGGCATCTATTCTAAATATTGTATGGATAGTTATGTCACATCAGGCAACAGGTGGTGAAAACTATACAGGCCTAACAATGGTATCAATTGGATTGTTATTAACTTTAATTGCTAGATATAGATCAGGCATGCCATTTTCATGGCAAAAAGCTGATACTGCGTGGGGAACGTCTGATGGATTAGCTAAAGCGGGTCTTTATGGTTTATTAATTCTCCAGGTACTTGTCGTTATTGGATATTTCGTTGATCCAAACAGCTTGATGAACAACAACCCAGATCTTACAGTAACAACCCAGGGCAGTCATTTTGCACTTGGCTTATTCTTTTTAAGTCTTTGTGTAATACTAGCACTTGTTTATCAATACTATGTTGGATTTAGTGGAGTTCTCTTATCAATGGGACAAGTGTGGCAAACAATTTTTATGTCAATACTGTTAGCTAATGTGATCACGTCACAAGGCGATATGAGCCAGGGAGATCCATTACTTGCTTTGGGCATAACACTTGGTTTTATTTTTAACACAACGGTATTTTTCCGTTTACAAAAATCATTTTAAGGAGGAGATATGATTAAAATTGAAGATAATGTATCTGTAGTACTTTTATCAGCAATGCTGGTTACGTTCTTAATTTTTGGATTTATTCATGTGTTTACGCCTCTGGCAACAACTTTTTGGATAGGTCTTGGTAATGAACAGGCACCTGATGAAAACTTGTTAATTATGATGAGGAATTTCGGATGGATGTTTCTTATTTATGCAATAGGACTGGTCATGGTGCTTACATCGCCAAAAGATGAAAGTGCTGTGTTCATAAGAGTGATAGTTGTACTGCAATTTATAATGTCACTTAGAATGTTCTTTTTTTACGCAGAAGGAACTATGACTGATGCAACTCCAGTGGTTGTTTCGGTTATTGGCTTTATAGTTGCCTCGATCGTAATGAGACGATTGGGGTTAAATAAAGGAACAACAATTTAATAATCCTTTTTTTGAAGGCCTGCTTTAAGTCGGGCCTTCAAATTATTACTAAAAACCATTGAATAAATTTGATTCTAGGCGATCAGATCTTCTTTTTTCTGCTTATTGTGCAAATGTCATTAATTGAAATAAGAGAAGAACTTCCCCATTTATATTTGGAAGGGTGGAGGATTAAATGAGGAAGTTCAGTCTTCTGTCTAGTTACTCAACGCTTAAATTATAATTTTTAATTTTGTCATAAAAATTACAAGAATATTAAAATTTTATGACAGATTTCTAGAAAGTATGGCTTAACAAATCTTTCATAAATTATTGATAATGTAATGATTATTGATTCTTTTTTACCAAATTTATGGTCAACGAAAAAAATAATGTTATTCCTCTCTTAAAATATCGTTCCATATTTATTTCAGATATTCATTTAGGGTCAAAAGGCTGTCAAGCTGAACAGTTGCTTGATTTTTTAAAAAATACCAGATCAGATTACCTATACTTAGTTGGAGATATTATAGATGGGTGGCGACTTAAAAATAGATGGTACTGGCCACAAAGTCACAGTGATGTAATACAAAAAATTCTAAGAAAAGCACGACATGGAACTAAAGTGTTTTATGTATCAGGAAATCATGATGAGCTTGTTAGAAAATTTGTGCCAATAACACTAGGCGAAATTAGAGTAGTTAATGAAATCAAACATAAGACAGTAGATGGATCTGAATATCTTATACTGCATGGAGACAAATTTGACTCAATTATCAATATCGCACCCTGGTTAGCCCATCTTGGCGCTAGCGCATACGATTTAGCTTTATGGCTAAATAGAAGATTTAATCAATTAAGATTATTATTGGGTTTGAAATATTGGTCGCTTTCAAAGTATCTGAAATTAAAAGTAAAAAATGCTGTTTCTTACATTAATAAGTACGAAGAAATAGTTGCAGGTTATGCAAAAAAGAAAAATCTAAATGGAGTTATTTGCGGACATATTCATCATGCTTCACATCGAATAATAAATGGAGTTCATTACTATAATGATGGGGACTGGGTAGAAAGTTGCTCCTTTATGATAGAAAATTTTGATGGATCAATGGAAATTCTTTTCTGGAAAGATATCGCTGAAAAGTATGAAATTATCAACAAACATAAGGACTCCGTAAAGGTATTAAGTTAATTGAAAATACTCATCGCATCAGACGCATGGCTCCCTCAAGTAAATGGTGTTGTTAGAACTTATCAAACACTTGGTGATAAACTTACAAGTCAAGGACATGAGGTTAGGTACATAACTCCAGATAAATTTATTACAATTCCACTGATTATTTATCCTGAAATAAAACTTGCGATTAATCATTGGTTCAAAATTGGCGTGATCATTGAGAAGTTTAAGCCTGACTTTATACACGTTGCTACAGAGGGACCTATTGGCTTAGCGGTTAGGAATTATTGTTCAAAGAATAATTATGCGTTTACAACCTCGTATTGTACAAAATTTCCTGAATATATAAACACGATGGCTAAGATACCTGTATCTTTTACATATAAAATTTTGAAATGGTTTCACAAAAATTCTAGCGCAGTAATGGTATCCTCTTATTCAATTATAGATGAACTTAATTCACATGGAATTAAAAGAACAGTTAAATGGTCCAGGGGAGTTGATATTGAAGCCTTTCATCCGAAAAAAAAGATTGATCTCAAATTAGAAAAACCAATTTATTTATATGTAGGAAGAATATCTAAGGAAAAATCGCTAGAGGATTTTCTTAAATTAAATTTAAAAGGCACAAAATTACTTGTAGGTGATGGACCCTCTAAGAAAAAACTAGAAAAAAAATATACTGATGCAGTTTTTGTAGGAGTGAAGAAAGGAAGTGAACTGGCCCAGTACTATGCATCTTCAGATATTTTTGTATTTCCAAGTAAAACAGATACGTTTGGAATGGTCATGATTGAGGCTCTCGCCAGTGGACTTCCCGTGGCCGCATATCCTGTTCCAGGTCCAATTGATGTTTTTGATAATTTTAAACATAATTGTCTTGATCATAATTTAATTAATTCAATTGATAAGGCGAGAAAAGTGAGTCGTACAGATTGTATAAATTATAGTAAAAAATTTGATTGGCATGAGGTTTCTAATCTGTTTTTGTCACATCAAACTGCATCACGCGTTGCAAAATAACAACACTTCAAAAAAATTTTTTTGCACAGTAATCATCTTAATGAATTTGAAATAAAAAATTAATAATCAGAAATTAAATTGAAATAATTTTGAAATAAAAAAAACACGTTTAAACATATAAAAAAATAAACTGTTATATAATTTTAACAAAGTTGAAATAACATTAATTTATCTGAAACAAAATTTTAAAAGACCTTAATAATTGTTAATATTTACTTAACTAAAATTTTATGAAATCTCATGTATGACTTCATTTATTAATTAATTAATGGAGTAATTTATGAATAACAAAATCTTAAGTGCGACGACTGCACTTGCTAGTATAATGGCTCTTTCAAGTGCGCAAGCAGATGTAACTGTTGGCGGTACTTTTAATGGCTTGTGGGGATCAGGAGATTCTTACGCGTCTCAGGAAAGAATATCAGTTACAGAATCAGCATACGTGACTTACACAGATACATTAGACAATGGTATGGGCATAGAAGGTGTCATGGCTTACGAGTCTGGTGGAGGTGGTGATTTTGATATTTCATTCATTTCTGACATGGGCACAGTTTCTTTTGGTAATGGTCTCTCAGGCGGCCCCGTTGATAGTATGGATAGCCACCCTGTAAAATCATCATTTGCAAGCTCGAGAAAATTACCTCAAGGCCTAAGCGCTGATTATGAAGATGGAGATGGCGTTACTGGTGCGGCAGGTTTTGATGATAGCAACCAAATTGTCTACACATCACCTAAGATAAATGGATTTACTCTTAAAGCGGGTATCGGATTTGGAACAACGGCTGGTTATGACGACATAATGGCTTATTCAATATCTGGAAAGATCGCCGGTTTTTCAGTCAAAGGAGGCATTGTCGATGAAGGCAATACGGACTCTAGAACTGGGGATGAAAACTATATGATTGGTATTAAAGCACCTAAACTTGCAGGTTACACGATTGGTTATGGTCTATACGATTCAGATAGCGGTGACAGCTACACAGTAGTAGGCGTGCAAACGCCAAAGATTCCTGGATTGGGTGCAACATTTCATTACGAGTATTTTGATGTAGATAATTCTGGCTCAACGGCTGACGACGATGGCTCTATTGCTTCCTTGCAAAAGTCATTCGGTGGAGGTGTAAAAGCTTCAATTGAATATCATGTTGCTTCTGTGGGCTCAAATGCGGATGTTGAAAACTTCTTCATTGGCTACAAAATTGGCTTTTAATTAACTTTTTTTAATCCTTTCAAGTTAATTGATCATGATAACCAGAGTGCAAATAATGCACTCTGGTTATTTTAATAAATATGTAACAATCTTGTAATATTAATAAGTGATGAAAGCATATTTTTTTTTCATTTTTATTTTAGTCACTCTCACTAACTGCGCTCAACTTCCATTAAGCATAGAAAGGGCAGACTCTGGCCATATAAGAGGAGAAGACGCAGCAGATCCTAACTCAAGGGGGATAAGCCTTAATAAATGGATAAACGATGAAATAAGTAAATCACTCTCAATCAACAATGACAATTTAATTAATAATAAAGAAAAGCTATGGAAGGCATCACTTGCAAAGTTGTCATTCATGCCAGTGTTGGAAGCCAACAAAGAAGACTACTTTATATTGACTGATTGGTTTTCAATTGAAAAAGATATAAACAGCCGTATTAAAATTGATGTCTATATTGTTGGTGATGATTTAACAGCAGATTCCTTAGACATAAGAATATTCATTCAAGAATTAAAAAATAATAATTGGATAAAATCATCCTCCGATAACGATGTATTAATAAAAATTCAAAATAGCATAATTGATTACGCTGCATCAATATAATCTATAAGAATCTAGGTCGAACAAAATCTGTAACTTTAAATGAATTATATTTTAAATCACTCCAATCTTTTAAATCAGATTTTAGTATTGCAAGACTTCCAGTTGGAAATTTATTTTTAATATTTAAATATTTCTCATCTTTGGTGGGTACACTTAAATCCATTGTTAAATTTCGAATTGTGGGCTCATGATTAACGATTAAAATATTTGAATAATTATTTTCAGTGTTTTTGATTAAGTCAAAAAGGTAGATTTCGTCACATAAATATAATTTATTGCTAAAAACAACCTTCGAAGTTGCCTTTAGTGTTTTTCCAAGAACTAAATTAAATGTATCAACAGTTCTTCTTGCAGATGAAACATAGGAAATATCTGGTATTATTTTTTTTTGTGAAAGAAATGTTTCAATTTTGTTACAATTCTTTTTTCCTCTATTAGAAAGAGGTCTCTCATAATCATTTAAACTAGGATCATCCCAGCTTGATTTAGCGTGTCTCAATAGATATAAATGCTTCATCACTCTAATAATGATAAGAAAAAATACATATTCAGACAATAAGTTCTTAAACCGAGAACTATCATGGCTTCTTTTTAACCAAAGAGTTTTAGCTGAGGCTAATAATATTAAAGTGCCGATAATCGAAAGAGTTAATTTTCTCTCAATTTCTGCAAGTAATCTGGACGAATTTTATATGGTTAGAATACCAAGCCTTTTTGATGAAATAGAAAATAATCCAAACAAAATAAGCCATGACGGCATGACTGGACATCAACAATTAAAAGCAGCACAAAATGCATCTGCAAAAATATTTAAGGATCAGGACGCTACTTTTAGAAAGCTTGTTAGAGAATTAAATACAGAAAAAATAATTCATATTACGCCTAATAAATTAAATATAAGATTGAGAAAAAATCTAAAAAAACTTTTTAATGAAGAAATACTACCTATATTAACGCCAATTTCAATTGACCCAGTGCATCCATTTCCATTTATTCCAAATGAAGGATTGTGTATTTCATTGAGTTTAGTTGCAGGAGGTTCAAATAAACCGTTTAATTCGGTAATCATTGTTCCGCGAGCATTAAACAGACTTGTGTTTATTCAAGAGGGTAAAAAAGAATACTATTTATTTGTTGAAGATATTATTAGATATTTTTTTAAAGATCTATTTCCAAATTCTAAATTGTTGGATAGTGCAATATTCAGAGTTATAAGAGACAGTGATATCGATTACGAATATGAAGACGATGAAGATGTTATTAAATACTTTGAAAAAGCATTAACAAAAAGAAAAAGAGGGGAAATAGTAAGGCTAGAAATTTTAAAAAATATATCCTCTAAAAAGAAAAACTTTTTAAAAAAAAATTTGAATCTTAAAGATGCGCAAGTAATTGTTCTATCAAAGCATGTTGGTTTACAAGATTTATCGCAGATTCATAATTTAAATAGACCAAAATTAAAATTTAAAAAATTTATTTCAAGACCTGTTGAAAGGTTAAAGCAATTTGATAATAATTGTTTTGCTGCCATCAGATCAAAAGATTTTGTTGTCCATCATCCATATGAAACTTTTGATGTCGTTGTTGATTATTTAAATCAGGCCGCTACTGATCCAAAAGTAGTAGCAATTAAACAAACGATTTACAGAACCACTGCTGATAGTCCAATTATAAAAGCCCTTACAAAAGCAGCAGATAACGGTAAGAGTGTTACAGCTGTTGTTGAGATAAAAGCAAGATTTGATGAGGAATCTAATTTGGCTCTTGCCAATCAAATGGAGAAATCAGGAGTTCAAATTGTATACGGTTTTGCTCAATTGAAGACGCACGCAAAGGCGAGCCTAATTATCAGAAGAGAAGCAGGCAAATTAAAAAGCTATGTTCATGTTGGCACAGGAAACTATCATCCAAAAAACGCTAAAACTTATGAAGACCTGTCATTATTTACGGCAGATGAAAAAATCTGCAAAGATATTGAAAGAATCTTTAATTACATGACTGGGTATGCTTCTCCAATGAAATTACATGATATAGTGCTCTCTCCACCCGCAATGCGAAATCAAATTAATGCAATGATTGATAATGAAATTAAAAATGCAAAGAAAAGCAAACCATCTGGTATCTGGCTTAAAATGAACTCTTTGGTTGACCCTCAAATGATCTCCAAGCTTTATGAGGCTTCTGCAGCGGGAGTAAAAATTGAATTATTCATTAGAGGAATTTGCTGCTTAAGACCAGGAGTTAAAAAACTTTCTGAAAATATTGTTGTTAAAAGTATCATTGGCCGATATTTAGAGCATGCTAGAATCTTCTGTTTTGCAAACGAATCTAATATACCATCAAAAAACAACACCGTTTTAATTGGATCAGCTGATCTTATGCCTAGAAATCTGGATAGAAGAGTTGAAATATTAACCCCCATAAAGAACTCCACTGTCCATGAGCAAATACTGAATCAAATAATGGTTGCCAATTTCCTAGATAATGAGCAAACGTGGATAATGAACGATGATGGCACATACAAAAGAGTTAAACAAAAAGGTAAGACGTTTAATGCACATAAATACTTCATGTCAAATCCAAGTTTGTCAGGTAGAGGAAAATTAAAAGGAAATAGAAAGCCTAAGAAACTACTCTCTCTGATGCATTATGAATAATTTAATTCCCAAAAAAAAATTATTTTTTAAAGACGAACGCATTGCAATAATTGATATTGGCTCTGACACAGTTCGTTTTCAAATTTTTGAAAACTTTAGGTATAATCAGATAGCTATTTTTAACAAAAAAATTTCATGTGGGCTAGGTAAAGATCTAATTAAAAACAATAAGCTTAATAAAGATTCCATAAAAAAAGCAATGAATGCGTTCTATTATATAAAGGAATTGATAGACTCATCAAATATTAAAAATTATGAAATATTTGCAACAGAAGCCGTCCGTGTTGCTAATAATAGAGAGGCATTTATTGCTGATGTAGAAAATATTTTTAAAAAGAAAATACATGTATTAAATGGTAATGAAGAAGCAAAGTTTTCTGCCATGGGATGTATTGTCGGTCTAAAAAAATCAAGTGGTCTCGTTGCTGATCTCGGTGGTGGCAGCTTAGAACTCGCAGAAGTTAAAAAGAAAGAAATAATGAATACATTGTCCTTGCCACTAGGTGTTCACAGAGCAAAAACTAAAAATAAAAAAATAATAGAAAAATTCAAAAACTCTCTACAAAATACTGAATGGCTTAATGAAAATAAGTTTAAAAGGGTAATCCTTACGGGCGGTACGTGGAGAGCTTTAGTTAAATTATATTTTGATAAGTACAGCTATCCTCTCAAAGTCATTCATCATTTCAAACCTGATTTTGATAACTTTGTATCGATGCTTGAAGAAGTTTCAAATTTTAAAAAAAAGGACTTGCTACAATATTCATTAATTACAAAAGATAAAACACCATTTATACGATACGCAGCCAAGGTCGCGTTGGAAATAATAAATAAGACCTCTGCTAGGCAAGTAGTTATTTCATACACAGCTATCAGAGAAGGCTATCTTTCTAATAAAATAAACTTAAGCTCAAATAGCGATCCGCTTGAATATCAATCATTAAAAGTTGCTGCAATTTCTAACGAATTAAATCCTAGCACCGTAAATTATGAGAATATTAAATTATTCACAAATAATTTTTTTAAAAGAAAATCCTATTTAAATAAAAGAATAAGAGTGTCCTCTATAAGTTATTTATCAACGGGAGACAGTATAGCTCGTGACGAGAGGGGATTGTTTGTATTTAAACAAATATTAAAATCAGAAATATTAAAGTTTAGCCATTCTGACAGAGTTACACTCGCTACTGTTATTTATGTTTTTCACAATGGAATAGATCTAAATGAGATAAAAGATTATAGAAAAGTTATAAATAAAAATAAATTATTAAGCAGTATTGAGCTTGGATTATTCTTAAGAATTGTATATGAAATTGGAAAATTATCTAATTTTAATTACAGCAATATCAGTATTTATGTAAAAGATTCAAATTTGATATTTTCTATCCCAAAAAACTATTCAGAACTTTTAAACAGTAGATTTAATAAATTTATTTTAATGCTTTCAAAGCACAAAAAATTATCACAAAAGATTATATTTGTTTAATCAATGGAAAATATCAGTTTTATTCTTAATAAGCTAGAAGATGCAATAATCGTTCTTGATTCCGATCAAAAAATTGTTTTTCAAAATTCCCATTCAATAGATTTATTTGAAAATAATTATACTGGTCAAAATATAACAAACTTAATTAGAAGCCCAATAGTTTTAGAGGCATTAGAAAATGTATATAAAAATAAAGAAACAGAAATAATTGAATATAATAGTGAGTACGGAAGTTTATCACCTAGATCAACAAATTTTTACAATGTGGAGATTAGTTATGAGAAAAATCATCTCCAATTAACTAACACAAGAGACAATTATGTTATTCTCATGAAAAATATAACTCCTTTAAAAAATATTGAAAGAGTACGCTCGTCTTTCATTGCAAACGTAAGTCATGAGCTGAAAACACCACTTGCTACAATCATGGGTTTTTTGGAGACTATAAGAGGTCCAGCAAAAGATGATCAAAAATCTATGTCTAAGTTTCTTGGTATTATGGATAAAGAAACAATTCGCATGAAAAGACTGATAGATGATTTAATTGTCGTATCTAAAATAGAGTCTGATGAGCATATTCATCCAACCAAAAAAGTTAATTTATTGAAAACAATAGATAATGTTGCGGAAAGTCTAAAAGAATACGCATTGACAAAGAATATTAAAATAAGAGTCAACCATCAACTTAGTGAGGGTTTATTTGTATTGGGAAATGAAGATGAGTTGGTACAGGTCTTTACAAATATTATAGATAATTCGATTAAATATGGAAAACTAAACAGCTCAATAGACATATCGGCAGAAAAAATCAAAAAGCAAACTGATTATAGTGACGATAAAAAGCTATTTCCACAACTTGTATCAAAAATCAGCGTTAAAGATGAAAGCGAAGGCATTCATCCTAAACATCTAGCAAGATTAACTGAACGTTTTTACCGTGTAGATGCAGCAAGATCAAAAGAAATCGGTGGAACGGGTTTAGGGTTAACCATAGTTAAACATATTTTAAATAAGCACAGAGGACATTTAGATATAAAAAGTGAAATAAATCAAGGCAGTACATTTTCAGTAGAATTGCCTATTGCACCCATTTCATAAGGTGCAATAATAGTTTAACAAATCTTGGTTAAAATAAGATATGGCGACTCAATTTGTTTTGTTTGGTTATCATCATTTGGCAACAATTTTCACAATTGTGACTATTTCAATTTTATTTCCTTTCTTTGTTCGATTTATAAATAATAAAAATGTAACTAGATCAATTTTTTTGTTAATTGGTTTTATATTAATTTCTCATGAGATAATAAAGCCATTTTATCGAGTGATATTTTATGATCATTCTATTTACGAAGTATTGCCATTGCACATTTGCCATATAGCTGCAATATCAATGGGATTATATGTGTATACAAAAATTAAATTTTTTTTCGAAGTGGGTTATTTTTTTGGATTAAGTGGAAATTTCCTTGCAATCATTACACCAGATTTGGATTTCTCATTTCCTGATGCAGAGTATATTACTTATTATTTCGGTCATGGTTTATTACTGCTTTGTGTAATATATGCCTGTGTATGTACGAAGGTTCAATTAACCTGGTGGTCAGTTTTACGAGTTCTTTTGTTTGCCGTTTGTTTATTACCTATAATTTATGGACTAAATATTTATATTTCTCAATTCTTTAAAGGTGTAAATTATTGGTATTTAATGATAACGCCTGCCGCGAACACACTTTTAGATATATTTCCATCTCCTCCAATGCACATTCCTTATTTGGCTGTGTTAACAGTTATTATATTCACATTAATTTATCTTCCCTTTAAATATCTTAATAAAAACAGTTATTTAAACTATCAACAATAAACTGACATTCATAAAACTGTAATAAAACTGTTATAAGCATGTAACCAAGTCAAAATAATTTATTGATGATTCTAAACCTTAATGGAGAAAATAATGAGATTAATCAAAATAATGATTATTGCAGTTTTCGCTTCATCAATTTTTACATTCAGTTCTCAAGCTAGAGATACTATAAAAATCGTTGGTTCGTCGACTGTATACCCTTATGCAACCGTAGTTGCTGAGAGATTTGGTAAGACTGGATTTAATACACCAGTGATTGAGAGTACTGGTACGGGCGGTGGAATGAAATTATTCTGTGCTGGAGTTGGTACCGATCACCCCGATATTACCAATGCGTCTCGTAAAATTAAAAGTAAAGAAAAAGCATTATGTGCTAAAAATGGTGTCACTGACATAATTGAAATTACAATTGGTAATGATGGCTTGACGCTTGCCCATAGCTTAGATGCTGCCGATGCAGATTTCACACAAGAGCATTTATTTTTAGCAATTGCAGAAAAAGTACCCGCTAATGTTGTAAAAGATGGCGAGGGTAATGTCATTGCTGGAAATTTAATTGATAACCCATATGAAAAATGGTCTGACATTGATGCTTCATTACCTGATCATAAAATTGAAATCCTAGTTGCACCGCCGACATCTGGTACAAGAGATGCTTGGAATTCACTTATTATGAAAAAAGGTTGCAAAGCAGCAGGCGCATACACACTTTGGGAAAATGCCGGTGAAAAGGCAAAGAAAAAATGTGCAGTAGTGCGAGAAGATGGAAGAGTTATTGAAGCTGGTGAAAACGACACTTTAATAGTTCAAAAATTATCAGAGGATCCAGAAAGATTTGGTTACTTTGGTTACAGCTATCTTCTAGCTAACGAAGATAAAATTAAATCTGCTTCGATCACTGGAATTCAGCCAACGCTTGCTGGTATCCAGGATTATTCTTACCCAATTGCACGACCATTACAGTTCTACGTGAAAAAAGCTCACGTAGGTGTTGTGCCAGGAATTGAAGAGTTTCTTGAAGCTTTCACAAGTCCTGATGCAATGGGTGAAGATGGATATCTAACTGATATCGGTTTAGTTGCATTATCTGATGGTGATGCATCTGAAATAAGATCAAGAGTTGCTAACTTAGAAACACTCGATCTGGACTAAAAGACTTGATTAATCCACAACTGAGGCAAGTTATGCTTGTCTCAGTTGTTCAATAAGCATTATGGTGAAGCATGGGATTCATATTAATTTCTTTAATTATTCTAATTGGTATCACCAGCTATTTTCTAGGAAATTTTAGAGCAAAAAATCTTAGGACTTCAAATCAAAAAAATCTTAAATCACTTAGTCATTATTATGGGTACTACGTAGCTCTATGGGCTGTTGTGCCGGCGTTATTGATACTGTTGATGATTACGACGTTTAAATCATTTTTTATTGAGCAATATGTATTAAGTGATTTCATAGCACTTGGCAGTTATACAGAAACAGAACTAAGTTTATTGTTTACCCAAATCGAAAACACTGCATTGGGCATAAAACTTTTTGATGAAAATACTATTCTTATAGATGGCGCCGTAAATAAATTAAATTATATTAATAAGACGAGTGAAAACTTAACTTATGTTACAGTTCTTGGGTTTTCAGGCTTACTTGTACTTTACTCAATATTCAATATTAATCACAAACTTAATTCTAGAAAAATTGTCGAGAAATATTTATTAGTCTTGTATTTTACATGCTCACTTGTCGCTATTATGACTACTGTTGGAATAATTTTTTCCTTATTATATGAAACGTTGCGTTTTTTTTCTCAAGTTCCAATAACCGATTTTTTATTTGGATTAAATTGGAGTCCTCAAAGAGTTTTTGTTAGAGAAGCTGGAGATCTTGATACAAGAGACTTGGCCAATGCATTTGGCGCTGTTCCATTATTTGCTGGAACATTTCTTATTGCATTAATTGCAATGTGTGTTTCAGTCCCAGTTGGCTTACTCACAGCCATTTATATGTCTGAATACGCTTCTCCAAAAGTCAGAGATTGGGCTAAGCCAATTATTGAAATTCTTGCTGGCATTCCAACGGTTGTATACGGATTTTTTGCAGCGTTAACTGTCGCGCCTTTAGTGAGAGATATCGGTCAGGGTGCTGGACTAACTGTCTCTTCTGAAAGCGCTCTAGCTGCGGGATTTGTTATGGGAATAATGATAATACCATTTATTTCATCACTTTCTGATGATGTAATAAAATCTGTGCCTCAAAGTTTAAGGGAAGGCTCTTATGCCATGGGAGCAACCAAAAGGGAAACAATTGTAAAAGTATTATTGCCAGCTGCTTTGCCAGGCATTGTCGGTTCATTTCTATTAGCTGTCTCAAGAGCAATTGGGGAGACAATGATTGTTGTTATGGCTGCAGGATTAAATGCAAAATTAACAGCTAATCCACTTGATGCGGCAACTACAATTACTACTCAGATTGTTGTTATTTTAATCGGTGATCAAGAATTTGATAGTCCAAAAACGCAGTCAGCTTTTGCTCTTGGTTTAACTTTGTTCGTTGTTACTTTGGCTCTAAATTTTATAGCTTTACAGGTCGTAAAAAAATATACGGAGAGATATGACTGATAGAATAGAACAAAGAATAAATAGTTTAAATAAAAGGCTCAATTCAGAGAAACGATTTAGGATTTATTGTATTGGTGCAATGAGCTTTGCGCTTGCATGGGTGCTTATTTTATTTCTAAATATATTTTCGTCTGGCTATTCAGCATTTTACAGAACTGTTATTCAGGTAGATGTACCTTTTTTAAATCTTATTGAAGACACGACACAATTTTCTGAAATGAGTTCAGAGGATATTAACTCTCTTTCAATGTATTCTTTTTCCAAAAAGGCTATTTATGGACTTTTCCCAGATATTGAAGAGAAAAAAGATAAGAAAATGTTGATACGATTATTCAGTATTGAATTTGAGCAAGAAATAAGAGAATTTTTAAAATCGAATAAGTCAAATATAAATGAAACAGAAACAATATATTTAACTGCCTCCGACGATGTAGATCAGGTTAATAAAGGAAACTACCCAAGGGACTTAGATGAAGACAAAAGAAGAATTAAAGATATTCAACTTTTATTTTTTGATGACCTTGTAGATAGGGGGCTTGTCAGCTATGAATTCAATCTACCATTTTTAATGAGAGGTGACAGCCGTGAACCTGAACTGGCAGGAGTAGGAGGTTCAATAGTAGGTTCTTTATTCACAATTTTGGTAGTTTTGATTTTGTCTTTTCCTATTGGAATTTTTGCAGCTATTTATCTTGAGGAATTTGCAACAAAAAATAGAGTTACCGATTTTATTGAAATTAATATTAATAATTTAGCAGCGGTACCTTCTATTGTATTTGGCTTATTGGGGCTTGGTATTATTTTAAATACATTTGGATTGCCAAGGTCAACACCTCTGGTTGGAGGCATAGTCTTATCTTTAATGACCCTACCAACAATAATTATTGCAACTAGAGCCTCATTAAGGGCAGTGCCGCCATCAATAAGAGAAGGTGCATTAGCAGTCGGAGCAACCAAAATGCAAGCAGTAATGCATCATGTAGTTCCTGTAGCAATGCCTGGTGCATTAACAGGTACAATTATAGGCCTTGCTCAAGCACTTGGAGAAACTGCGCCATTATTATTAATTGGTATGGTGGCATTTGTTGTAGATGTTCCACAAACACCGCTGGACGCTTCTGCCTCTTTGCCAGTTCAGGTTTATTTATGGTCAGAAAGCGCAGAAAGAGGTTATGTTGAAAAAACTTCAGCTACAATTATGATGTTACTTGGATTTTTAATTTTAATGAATTTAGCTGCAGTATTAATTAGAAGAAAATTTGAAACAAAATGGTAAAATAGAATATGAAAAGTATAAAAATAAAAGCAGATAACTTGAATGTTTATTATGGAGAGAAACAGGCACTCTTCGATGTTTCCATGTACATGGAAGAAAAACAAGTCACTGCTTTAATAGGTCCATCAGGTTGTGGTAAATCAACCTTTATTAGATGCTTAAATAGAATGAACGATGTTATTGATATATGCAAAGTACAAGGAAAAATAGAAATCGATGGCAACGATATTTATGCACCAGACATGCAAGTTGAACAACTAAGAGAACGCGTGGGTATGGTTTTTCAAAAGCCGAACCCCTTTCCAAAATCTATTTTTGAAAATGTTGCTTATGGCCCAAGAATACATGGAATTGCAGAACATAAATCTGATTTAGAAGAAATTGTTGTTACCAGTCTAAAAAAAGCAGCTCTCTTTGATGAGGTTAAAGATAGATTAAGCGACTCAGGAACAAGCCTGTCAGGAGGGCAGCAGCAAAGATTATGTATTGCAAGAGCTATATCCGTAAATCCAGATATTATTCTAATGGATGAGCCTTGTTCAGCTTTAGACCCAATTGCTACGGCTAGAATTGAAGAATTAATGGGAGATCTTAAAACAGAATATACAATAATTATTGTTACACACTCGATGCAACAGGCAGCCAGGGTTTCATCAAGAACAGGTTTCTTTCATTTAGGTAAATTAGTTGAAGTTGATAAGACTGAAGCAATTTTTTCAAATCCATCAGATCAGAGAACTCAAGATTATATAACAGGAAGGTTTGGCTAATGAGTGAGCATATAGTTTCATCTTATGATGAACAATTAGATTTAATAAATAGTACATTAATTAAAATGGGAGGGTTGGTAGAAACACAACTTCATAATTCTCTTGTTGCATTAGGCGATAAAGACACTGCTTTTGCAGAAGAAATTATTAGAGATGACAATAAAATTGATGCCTTAGAAAAGGAAATTGATGCTTTAACATACAAAGTAATTGCAATGAGGCAACCGCTTGCTAATGATTTAAGAACTGTTTTATCAGCTCTTAGTATTGCAAACGATCTCGAGAGAATGGGTGATCACGCTACCAATATTGCAAAGAGAGTTGCGAATGTAAAAATTAACATGCCCGACACTCCAGTTTCAGAAATTGTCAATATGGGTGAGAATGTTCAAAGTATGATAAAAAATGTTTTGGATGCCTTCGTTCAAAAATCGGATAAACTAGCAATTACTGCATGGGATTTAGATGTAAATATTGATGAGTTATATTTATCAATTTACAGAGATCTTCTTAAGACGATGGCAGAAGACCCGGATACAATTACAGGCTGTTCACACCTATTGTCGATTGCTAAAAATATAGAGAGAATAGGAGATTATGTTCAAAATATCGCTGAAGACATTCACTTCATTACAACTGGTGACGCCTTAGAACGTAAGTCGGAAAAAAGAATTAAATGGGAAAAGGTGTAATGAAGCCTAAAATCCTTGTAATTGAAGATGAAGTTTCAATAGTTGAACTATTAAAATACAATCTAACAGCTAGTGGATTTGTTGTAGACGTATGCTTTGATGGCGATAGTGCGTTGGATAATATATTTGGTGATATTAAATACGATCTTATAATCGTGGATTGGATGCTCCCAAACATTTCTGGGTTAGAATTATGTAGAAGAGTTCGTAAAGATAAGACTACAAAAAACATTCCATTAATTATGCTCACAGCCAAAGGAGAAGAAGAAGATAAATTAAGAGCATTTGAAACTGAAATTGATGACTACATAACAAAACCATTTTCAGTCAATGAGTTAGTAGCTAGAATTAAAGCAGTACTTAAACGCTTAAGACCTATTTTTTATAATGAAGTTCTTACATATAAGGGGATTCAATTAGATGTTTCAACGCATCGTGTCACAAGAGATGAAACAGAAATAAATCTTGGACCTACGGAATTTAACCTTTTACGTTTTTTAATGGAAAACCAAGGTAAAGTATTTTCAAGACAACAATTGCTTGATTATGTATGGACTACAAGTCCATATGTCGAACCCAGAACAGTCGATGTTCATATCAGAAGATTAAGAAAAGCATTAAATGAAGGATTTGAGTACGACCCAATTAGAACAATAAGATCGGCTGGATATTCTCTTGGTATATGAACATTAAAAATGTTTTATATTTATGTACTCAAAATTCAGCTAGAAGCATTATAGCTGAAGCAATTACCAATTATAAATATAGCGAAAGTCTGAAAGGTTTCAGTGCTGGAAGCACACCCTCAGGAATAATAAATTCTAAAACTCTCGATTTATTAGACGAAATGAAAATACCAACAGAGAAACTCTATAGTAAAAGTTGGGACGTATTTGGTGAATCCAACTCTCCCTCTATGGATTATGTCGTTACTGTATGTGGGAATGCCGCTAAAGAAACATGTCCGATCTGGCCGGGTGCTCCAAAAACATTTCATTTCAATATTGAAGATCCTGTTAAACAGAATTTAAACGAAGAAGAACACAAAAAGTTTTTTAGATCTACATTTGATTATATTGATCAATTAATAAAAGAAAACTTGCTGAAATAATATGCTTCAAAAACTACTTTCTGAATATCTGGGTACACTCTTACTTGTTTTCTCGGTAGTCGGATCAGGGATAATGGCTGAAAACCTATCGCCAACAAATGAAGGCGTTGTATTGCTAGCTAATGCAATAGCAACAGGAGCAATGCTTTACGTGATAATATCAATATTTAGCCCCATATCTGGAGCTCATTTTAACCCGATTGTAAGTTTATATTTTAGATTAAAATCCAAAATTACTTCGATTGAGATGTCATTATTTATTATTTTACAAATCATTGGTGGTATATCAGGAGTTATTATCGCTAATTATATTTTTAATGATTTATTTATTGAATTTTCTGATAAACAAAGGACTGGTTTAAATATTCATATTTCAGAAATTATAGCCTCGGTAGGACTTCTTTTGACAATTGTATTATCACTTAGAGCAAAACGAGATCCAGCAATTGCAGTTGCACTATATATTACAGGTGCTTATTGGTTTACGTCCTCTACATCGTTTGCAAATCCAGCAGTGACCATAAGCAGATCACTTACAAATACATTTACTGGCATTGATCCTGCTCATATATTAGGATTTATTGTATCTCAGATTATTGGCTTAATTATCGCTTTTTTAATATTGCGTTTATTTAACGAATAAAAAAACTGAATTATGACACATATTCTAATAAGAAAACTCCAATAAACAAAATAACAGCCGCAGCAAGCCTTCTCTTTAACCCTTGTTCTTTAAAAAATAATAATCCGATTAGTGAGGCAAATATTATACTGCTCTCTCTTATTGAAGCGACATAGTGAATTGGTGCTTGTGTATATGCCCAAAGAACAAGTGAGTACGAAGTTACAGAGCCAATTGCGGCAATAATCAGTGGAAACTTGTTTTCTGTGAATGTTGTTATCAATAAATTACGTTGATTGCTTATAGAATAAAGCAGAATTGGAATAGGCATCAAAAAAAATAGCCATACAATATACTGCATTGAACTTTCGACTGTTTTGACTGCGTATGAGTCAACTAAAGTATAAAACGTTATAGATACTGGAAAATATAATAAGGCCAATACGTTTTTATAATCTAAGCTGAAACTTTTACCGATAAAAAGCACAAAAATACCTGATATAATTATTCCAATTGCTATGATTTCATTTAATGAAATTGTTTTGTTTAAGATAAATATTAAAATCAAAATTGTTAGTAAGGGTGCAAGACCCCTTGCAAATGGATAAGCGACCGAAAAATCCTCTATAGCATATGCTCTTGTTAACGAGTGCATGTACATTGTATGGGCAATGACTCCAAAAAATAAATATATTGCTGCAGTAGAAGAGGGCAGGCCAACGTAAAATAATAAAGGCACCATAAATAGAGCAATAATCGTTGCTAAGATAACCATCTTCGCAAATCCATTACCTTTATTTTTTATGAAAGCATTCCAAGACGCATGTAATATTGCTGAAAATAATATGACGCTTAAAATTGACATATTACGGAGTAAGCCATTCTTTGTTTAAACTGCCATTTGTGGATGTAAACAATGCTCGGCGATGACCTTGACGATGCAAATAAAGCCACTCAATCGAGTGAATTTGAATTTCCACTAAAGTAAAGTTGTTATAACCGTTTTGTAAAAGATCATCGTCTGGAAGTTCGTTTTCATGCTCTGGTAAGTACCCTGAAGTTGGTTCATCCGATGGAGTTCCAGGTGCCTTTTCAACAACATAACATTTCTTGCTAAATGACCTTGAGTTATCCCAGGCCATTTTTGCTTTATCGTTTTGATGGTTGATTTCAGCTTTTCCCGACACTTTAATTTGTATCTTTTTGCCATGATCGTAAAACAGCATGGTTACTGCATTATTTTTTTTGATTTCATCAATTTTACTGGATCGGATATCTGTATGAAAGCTTATGGTATTATTTTTCTTATCAACATGCCTTAAGACAACTGTTCTAACCGATGGAAATGATTCATTGAATGTTGAAATATACCCTTGATGTAATTCAGATTTTGATTTTGATTTACCAATTATGAGTTGATCCCAAATATTTTCATAAGTCTTATCAAGATCATTATAGAAATCAGGTTTATCGTGTGTATGATCTTTTACCATTCAAGCTTTTTTCCTTCATAATTTAAAAATGAGCCAGAGTTATCAAGATTTAGTTCATTTATAACATTGATCATCTGGGTAATGCTCTCAGGTATCTCTAATTTGGCACTTGTGCCACCCATATCGGTTTTTACCCATCCTGGGTGCAAAATAAGGACAGATATACCATCTTCTTTCCAATCTATTGATAAGCTTCTTGCTGCAGAATTAAGAGCTGATTTTGATGAGCGATAAAAATAAAATCTACCAGAGTAATTGTCATCAATGCTTCCCATTTGACTGGATATAAAAACGACTTTCTTATCAGATCCCATTTTTAAGTTGTTCATTAATTTTCGAGCAAGAATTATGGGTATCACAGCGTTAATTCTCATTTCATTCATCCAGGCATCTGTATCAAGATCTTCTTTTAATTGCTCATCACTAAAAATACCTGCGTTGTGAATGAGTATATCAATTTTTTGAGACCCGATAGTTGTTACAAAACTATTCACGCTTGCATCAGAAGTTAAGTCAAGTTCAGCGATATCGATATTATTAATTTCACTTAACTCTTTTGAGCTATCTTTGTTTCGAGTGGTTGCAATGATGTTATGGTTTGTATTGCTGTATTGCTTTACAAACTCAAGCCCAAGACCTCGATTGGCTCCTATGATTAATATATTGCTCATTTTATATATAAACTTATAGTACGTTCATGAGCATTTTAGCAAATCCTCTTCGACTAATCTTCTTTTTTTATTTATTTTATCTTTATTACTCATATGTGCGACCTGTGCCTGTTGACTCTACAGTAAGAGAAGTAGCAAATTTTATTACTGATTATGGAATACACTTCATCTCATTTTTCATACTCGGCGCCTTGGCTCAACTCGCTAACAATAAAAACAATGATTTTGTATTTGGTATCAGCTTAGCCCTGATCACAAGTGTTTTTATTGAGTTTATACATTTTTTTATACCGTTTCGTGATTTTGTAATAATGGAAGGTTTTGCAAATATAGTTGGTTGTGTATCAGCTATTTATCTAATAAGTTATTTAAGAAAAAAAAATGAGTAAACTTTTAATTAGAAATATATGTCAACCACCGGATAGCAATCCTTACGGCACGGCTCATGGAGCCTGGATCGTGAAGCAAATGGCCCATGGAGGTATTTATATGACTCAGCTTGTTTCAAAAGGAAATGCCGTATTAGTGGAATCTAAAGTTAAATATAAAAATCCAATGCATGTTGGTAAATTCATCAATGTTTACGGATCAATTGTATCCGTAAAGCAGTCCAAAATGATATTCAAAATTACCGCAATGCGTTCTGAAATGAATCAAAAGGAAGTTGAAGTGGCGGTAGGGGAGTTTTCCTACGTTGCTATCAATGACAAAAATAAAACAAGAAAATTTAAACCAAATTTAAAGATCTAAAAAAAGCCCCCAAATTAATGGGGGCTTAATGTAGTTAAAACGGAGCTCCACTCAAAAAGTGGAGGTTTCCACATCTACAATCACATGGAATTTCACTACTCGAGCAAAGCTCCTCTATACTACCTATAGACATAGACCACCTCCTTTCATTAAATATGGTTAAAACTGTATTAGTATATATAATTTACTGGATTCTTATTTCAATCAAGGAGTTTATTATGCAACCTGAATTAATTTTTGAGCCAGTTATCAATATGCTTTGGCTTTCTTTGTCTGTTTTTGCCTTTGGGACAGTTCTTAGACTTAAGGCTATTGTCATCGATAAGAAGAATACAGAAGATGATTTTAAAATACCCACATTTGAAAACGGCAGTGAATTAATTCAAAATAGTCAGCGAAATTTGACAAATTTATTCGAATTTCCAATCTTCTTTTACGCAGTTTGCATTATGATTTATGCAACGGGAACGGTAGATGAGTATTTTGTGCAACTAGCGACTTGGTTCTTTTGGTTGAGGGTACTTCACTCAATCGTTCACATATTTTATAATAAAATCATACCTGGTGTTGCCTTACCAGTTAGAACGCTATTTTGGTTACCGTCTACGATTATCCTGGCGTGGATGGCTTATCGAGCCTGCTCTTTAATGATCTGATGTTAACTAATATTTTAGTTCCAGCGCTTGGGCTTATTTTATTAACTTTTGTTATTGGATTAATTCATACAATCGCATCAGTTAATTTAATGGGTAAAGGCAAGGACTGGGAGGAAAGTGGAATTCCTATTGAGCCTTATAAAGATGCGCCGCTACATTTAAAAATTATAAAAAATAATATTTCAAATATATTTGAGTTTTCAGTTATTTTTTATTTTCTAATAGGGATCATCGTTTTTATTGAAATTGAAAGTAATTTTTTGCTAATTTGCGCATGGTTATATTTATTATTTAGAGTGATCCATTCCATTGTACATATCTGTTTCAATAACACTGCAGCAAGAGGTGCTATCTGGATTTTTTCACAAACTGCTTTGCTGTTATTGTTTCTTGGAACAGCCTATTATGTTTTAAGTAGCTGACACACCAGCTTCAGATAATCTTTTCTTCAGTTTACCTGTAAGCATCAAATAAGCCATATGGTGATCACCAATGAGTGACCACAAAGGATATTTAAACGTAGCCGGTTTATTTTTCTCTATAAAGAAATGTCCAATCCACGCTGGCCCATAACCCGCGAGTAAGATTAGTGGTAAAAACAAGTAATTTTGAGTTAGCAAAAGTGACCAGAACAATACTTGATAGCCAATTGTTCCAAAATAATGCATTACTCTCGTACTTTTCTTACTATGCTCTCTTAGATAGAAAGGAAAAAAATCATTATAATTTGTATATCTTTGTGGATTTTCCATATGTTCGATATTATATTTCACTCATGAATCTTGACAATAAAATAATGTACGTGATGGTGGCTGCGTTCGTTGTTTTTATACTATACTCCAGTTTTTCAGCATAAATTATGAATACTTTTTGGGCAGTTCATATTCCTCGATTTGTAATTGTGTATTTTATACTAGCGAATCTTGTGGCGATAATTCTCTTTCCAGGTGGAAATCACCTTGATAGCACGCAAGTTGGCTATGATTTTACGCGAAATTTTTTCAGTGAATTAGGTTTCTATAAAACTTTTTCTGACGATATTAATTTTCTATCTGCTTTTTTCTTTAACAGTGCAATGTTTTTATTTGTTGCCCAAGGTTTTGGATTTCTATTTATGCCATTCTTTTTTAAAGAAAATAAAAAGGCTTATATTTTTGCTTGGTTAGGTGCGATTTGTATATTTCTATCAACTATTTTTTATGCAATGGTCGGTCTAACTCCTGGCGATTTATATTTTAATGCACACGTATTTGCCGTTTTCACTGCTTTTCGACTTACTTTGCCTGGCGTATTATTTCTAATGTTGGCCTTTTATTTCAGTAAAGCTAGCAACATTTACACAATTGGTGCTTTTTTGCTTCTCGCCAGTGTTGTTGCTTATATCATTTTCATGGGAGATATGCCTCAAATTGATCCTATAAATGATCGAGAGAACTTTGTTAGATTTGTTTCAATGGACGTTCTCATGCTTAATGTAATCTTGCAAAAACTTATTGTGATCGCAATGCTCGTCTCAATGTTTATGTTTACATTTGGATTTCAAAAACTAAAGCAGCTGAGCTAAATTATACTTTAGGTATTTTATCTTTCCACGGCGATGCTTCTTCTAATTGAGCAGCCAGAGAAATCAATGTTTCTTCATCTGCATATCTTGATGCAAATTGTACGCCCAAAGGTAAATTATCACCAGTCCAATATGTTGGTAATGAAATTGATGGCTGCCCAGTAATGTTTTGAAGCATTGCATCAGGCGAGTACCATAAACTCTCAGGTGCTAAGTTATTAAGAATAGAGTCTCTTATTGATTGAATACGAAATACCCAACCCAATTTTAAAGTCATGATAATTTCACTTAAAATACTTGCTTGTTTGTTTGGTCTAATCTCGCCAATCAGAGGAGGTTTTTGAGATATAATAGGAGTCAAGACTACATCATAC
>LULJ01000586.1_pt1 | contig 24951 bp, 27 predicted proteins | sample 728171 | NCBI WGS metagenome assembly LULJ01 (sample SAMN03860292, study PRJNA289734) | marine metagenome | biome: seawater column; feature: ocean; material: water; isolation source: Red Sea water column Station 169 - depth 25m | place: Saudi Arabia: Red Sea | collected 2011-10-15 | depth 25 m
GATATTAAAACTTCAAAAAGTTACTTATCTGGAAACACATTTGTAATAACAGGGACGTTAGATAATTATTCAAGACAAGATGTTGTCGACATTTTAGAAAGCTATGGTGGCACTGTGACAACTTCAGTTTCTAAAAATACAGATTACTTAATATATGGAGCAAAACCAGGTTCTAAGTTAGAGAAAGCAAAAACTCTTGGTGTTCAGACTCTGGATGAAACCAAATTTAAAGAATTAATTAGTAAGTATAAAAAATCCAGCTGAATTCACCCACATCAGGGAGTCCAGTTGTTTTTGACCATTGAACAACTACAGTATGCTTTCCAGCTGTCCACGATTCAAATGATTTATTTGGCCCTGGTCTCCAAGTTGCCAGTCCAATTGCATCTTGAAATAAAATTTCTTGAGATGGGATGATGTAATTATCTACAATTAGTACGATTTCATATCCTACAGGGACATCAACAATGATACTTGATTGTTGAGGCACCTGATCGTTTGGAAGTGGATAAATATCTTCAATAACTTGTGGCAACTCAACAATCTCTGAGTTATTTCGAGAAAATGAGACTCCCCACCAAATAACAAAAATTAGTAGCCCAGTTAATAAAAGAATAATAAATCTGTAAGTGTTTTTACTCATACATTAAAATACTATCTAATAACTAAAAAGAGACCAATATGAATATTGAAAAATTAAAAGAAAACATTGAAAACATTGATGCTGAGAATATTTCAAGTGAAGATATTACTTCAATTAGGCAGACTATTGAGGCATTAGATAATGGCAAGATAAGAGTTGCAGAACAAGTCGATGGTGAATGGTTGGTCAATGAATGGGTAAAGAAATCAATACTACATTATTTCACCATAGAAAATTTGAAAGTCATTTCATCAGGTGATGTTACTTATTTTGATAAATTAGAACCAAAGAAAAATTATGAAGATTTAAAAATTAGAGTAGTTCCTCCGGGAGTTGTGAGGTATGGAGCATTTTGTGAGCCTGGAGTAGTTGTAATGCCCGGTTTCGTAAATATTGGAGCTTATGTTGGTTCTGGAACAATGGTTGATACTTGGGCAACAGTTGGTTCATGTGCTCAAATTGGAAAAAATGTTCATTTATCTGGTGGGGTTGGAATTGGAGGAGTTTTAGAACCGCCTTCTGCAATGCCAGTAATTATCGAGGATGGTGCTTTTATTGGATCCAGAGCAATAATTGTTGAGGGTGTAAGAATTGGTAAAGGAGCTGTTATAGGCGCAAACGTTACGATAACTTCTTCTACTCCAGTGATTGATGTTTCTGGTGAAAAGCCTATTGAGCACAAAGGAATTGTCCCTGAAAACTCTGTTGTAATTCCTGGTACCAGACCAAAGAAATTTCCAAGTGGAGAATTTGAAGTTCAATGTGCACTAATTATTGGACAGAGAAAAGAATCAACGAACGAGAAAACTTCATTAAATGAGGCACTAAGAACATTTGGAGTTGACGTTTGAACCTAAACGAATTGACCCAAAGATTAATAGATATTGAATCAGTAACTGGTGATGAACAGGAATTAATCAACTTTATTGAAAGTTTTCTTCTGGATTCTGGATATAAAGGAAATATATTTAAAGATGAAGGGGGTTTGATTGTTAATATTCCTGATTCAAATCCCAAAATAGCATTAGTTGGACATCTTGATACTGTTCCTATTCATGAAAGCCAAAAAAATTATTCCGATGAAGAAAATATTTATGGTCGGGGAGCTGTTGATATGAAGGCTGGAGTTGCAGTCATGATTCAGACCATACTTGATGAAAGGGATAATGTAGTTGGTGTTTTTTATACAGGAGAAGAAGGAACTCCAGAACAAAATGGACTTAACAATCTAATGAGTAAATTGAAGGAAGATTTTTCTATTGAATTAGCAATTGTTATGGAGCCAAGTAGTTTAGAGTGTCAACTAGGTTGCAATGGAACACTTAACGCAACATTAGTCATTCCTGGTGTTTCAAGCCACTCTGCAAGACCTTGGATGGGAGAGAATCCATTTTTTAAACTTAAAGAATTGAGTGAATTTTTATTAAAGAATGAAATAAAAGATTATGAAATTGATGGTTTAATTTATAAACAGGTAATAACTGTAACAAGAATAAATGGTGGGGTGGCAAATAATGTAACGCCACCTGACATCACTCTTAATGTAAATTTTAGGTTTGTCCCTTCTTTCTCCGCTGAGGATGCAGAAAAATATATTACTGATGAGTTACAAAAGTTTGGAAATGTAAGTGTAAAAGACATTTCTGTTGGAGCGTTACCAAATAAAAATCTTGATATAATCAGCGATTTTATAAACTCTACAGGTCTAAAGGTCACTCCAAAACAAGGATGGACAGACGTGGCGAGATTTACTAATGATGGCATCCCAGCACTAAATTTTGGGCCTGGTGATCCATTACTAGCTCATACTTCAGATGAATTTGTTATTAAAAATGAAATATTAGAATCTTATGAGATATTAAATAAATTTCTTGAGAGTGTTACATGAGCGAAAATTTTAACATTGATGATATATCAAATCTTGCTTCTATAGAACTTAGTGAAGAAGAAAAAGCCAAACTTCATAAAGATTTACAAATAATTCTTGAACATGTTGACGCTTTGAAAAATATTGATGTAAAAGATGAAAAAATTGACATTCATCCTTTAAGTAAGGTCCTGGAATTGAGAAAGGATGAATCAAAAGAATCATTGAAACACGAGGATGCAATGATGAATTCTCCTGAAACGAAGGATGGTCACTTTGTTGTACCTCCATCCATAGAATAAATAGACATGGCAGAGAAAATACCTTCAATTTCCAAGATAAATGAACTCTTTCAGAATAAAGAAATGAAACCATCTGAATTATTTGAACAAGTATATGAAACAGCTTCTTACACAGAATCCGTACTTCATGCACATTTAGAATTATTTTATGATGAGGGTTTAAAATTGTCTAAAGAGTCTGATAATCGATATACAAAAAATGAGAGTTTGGGACTACTCGATGGAATTCCAATCGCAATAAAAGACAATATCAATATCTATGGATATAAGACAACATGTTCATCAAAAATGCTTTCCAACTATGTTTCACCATATGATGCAACGGTTGTCACAAGTCTAAAAAAAGCAGGAACAATTTTTACAGGAAAAACGAATCTTGATGAATTTGCAATGGGTTCCTCAACAGAAAATTCCGCTTATGGTCCTACAAAGAATCCTTGGAATCCTGATTTTGTGCCCGGTGGATCCTCTGGAGGTTCGGCAGCAGTAGTTTCTGCAGGTTCGGCTGTAGCATCATTAGGAAGTGATACAGGTGGATCAATAAGGCAGCCTGCTTCATTTTGTGGAGTAGTTGGGTTCAAGCCAACCTATGGAACAGTCTCAAGATACGGATTGATAGCATTTGCATCTTCTCTAGATCAAATTGGTCCAATTACAAATACAGTGGATGACACACGAATTATATTCAATGAAATTCAAGGATATGACAGTAAGGACGCAACATCAATAACTCCTGAATTTACAAAACTAGATAATAAAAAAATAAAAATCGGAATTTTGAAGGAACTTATGCAAGAAGGAGTCTCAAATGAGTCTCAAAATGAAGTTAACAAAGTAGTCAATCTACTTAAAGAAAAAGGACATGATGTGACTGAAATTTCTCTACCTCTTACTGAAATGGCGTTGTCAGTTTATTACCTTATTGCGCCTGCGGAATGTTCTGCAAATTTATCAAGATTTGATGGAGTCAGATATGGTATTAGAGAAGACGCATCGACAAGTTATGAAATGATGAATAAAACACGCTCGGTTGGATTTGGTGAAGAAGTTAAAAAAAGAATTTTATTAGGAACATATGCTTTATCCGCTGGATATTTTGATGAATATTACGGCAGAGCTTTAAAAGTGAGATCAAAAATTATCACTGATTTTAAAACTGCATTCGACAAAGTTGACTTTATTTTGTCACCAACGACTCCTACACCCGCATTTGGTTTTGGTGAAAAAACAAAGAATCCACTTGAGATGTATTTGTCTGATTTATGTACAATTCCAGCCAATCTTGCTGGCTTACCAGCCATAAGCATACCAACTGGGTTATCAGAAAATAACTTACCCTTATCAGTACAGATAATGGGCAAGCCTTGTTCAGATTATTCACTCATTGATTTTGCAGAATCCATTGAGGAAATGGTTGAATTTAATTCTTCTCCAAATTTATTAAAGGAAAATAATGAATCTTAAAGCAACAATTGGAATGGAAACTCACGTTGAACTAGATACAAAATCAAAAATGTTCTGTTCGTGCGAAGTAGTTGAAACTGATGAACCTAATATTAGCGTTTGTCCAACATGCTTAGGTCTTCCAGGTGCTTTACCAGTACCAAATAAAACAGCTATTGAATATATAGTTATGCTTTCATTGGGTGCAAATTGCAAAATTACTAATGAAGGCATGTTTCATAGAAAGAACTATTTTTATCCTGACTTGCCAAAAAACTATCAAATTTCTCAATTTGATTTTCCTGTAGGAGTTAATGGGTCTTTAGAAATTGTTTTAGATGAGGAACTTCATTCAGTTGAAATTGAAAGAGTACATATGGAAGAAGATACGGGAAAAAGTGTTCATATTGGTTCAGGTAGAATTGATTCTGCAACTAGTACACTTTTAGATTTCAATAGATCAGGCATTCCATTAGTAGAAGTTGTAACTAAGCCAGTTATATCAACTTCAAAAATGGCTGTTGCTTATATTGAAGAATTACGACAATTAGTCATTGATCTTGGAATTTCAAAAGGCAAATTAGAAAAAGGAAATTTAAGATTTGATGCAAATATATCAGTAGCAAACGAAGATTCAAATGAACTTGGAACTAAGGTAGAGATTAAAAATATGAATTCACTGAAGTCATTAGAAAAAGCAATCGATTATGAAATCATGAGACAGTCCAAACAAATTGAAAAAGGTGAATCTGTAATTCAGGAAACTAGGCATTGGGATGAGAATAAACAAGTCACTATATCAATGCGAACAAAAGAGGGAAGTGCTGATTATAGATATTTTTCAGATCCAGATTTACCAAATATGATTATTGATGAAGAATTTATTAATAATTCAAAAAAGAATATACAAAACCTACCTGCAGATAAAAGAAAAACTTTAAAAGAATCCGGGTTATCTTTATCAGATTCAAACTATTTAGATAAAGGTGATAAGTGGTTATATGATCTTTATTTGTCTACCGTTGAAAATACTAAAGATAGTAAATCAACATTTAATTTCCTTACAGGGGAACTACAGGGACAAATGAGGAAAGCAGAAATTGATGAGTTACCTGACTGGGTTGATTCAGAAAAAATTTCTAATTTAATAAATTTGTTTGAAACTAATGAGGTTTCTTTTACATCAGCAAAAGATATTCTTGCAAAATTGTTAGGTGAGGATATTGATCCTAAATCTTATGCAACCGATAACAATCTTATCCAATCTTCAGATGATGAGGAAATAAAAACACTTGTAACTTCAGTAATTAAAGAAAATCAAGATATTGTTGAAAGATTAGAAGATCCCGAAGACAAACTTGTTGGTTTTTTAGTTGGTCAAGTAATGAAAAGCTCAGTGAATAAGGTTAATCCTGGATCTGTAAAAGATATCTTACTTAAAGAGTTATTTGGATAATTTGATTCACAATCATAGCTGATATTAATCCAATAAACCCAGCCCCAAGATCATCGTAGAGAACTCCTAATTTCCCTGGAAGCTTCTCCAATTCTCCAACAAAAGATGGTTGCTTAAGAATATCACTTAATCTAAAAACTAGAAAACCAGAAAATAAAGGTAACAATTCAGCCCCAGAACCTATTGTTACAAGACTCATTCCACAAATCTCATCTAGCGTAATCCAGCTTGGATCAGAGGATGCATCATCATCGTCGACAGTTACAAAATATAAAATAATTAAAACAATAAATAATATGAATAAGTTAAGAGTGTTCCATATCCCAAACAGACTATTGCCGAAATAGATTTCAAATATTAATAGTAAAGAGGCAAAAGTGCCTCCACCTTTTTTATTTTTAAAAAATACCTCCCAAAAAAGGCCAACCCCAAATCCTGAAGCAATAAATCGTTTCACAATTTGAATAATAGTATTTTTCTTGGATAGACCTTTTAAAAGGTGTAGTATTTATTTACTGTGGAAAAATCCGATTTTATATGGTTTGATGGTAAATTTGTAGACTGGGACAGTGCTCAGATAAATGTAATGACACACACTCTGCATTATGGGACTGGTGTGTTTGAAGGTATAAGAGCAAGAAATACAGAAAAAGGTGTCTCAATTTTTAGACTTAATGACCATGTTGATAGATTATTTGCTTCAGCTGATTCATATAATTTAAAAATTCCGTACACTAAAGAAGTTATCTTCGAAGCAATAAAAGATGTTGTGAGTAAAAACAAGCTTGAATCGGCATACATCAGACCATTAGTTTTTTTTGGTGAAGGAGAAATGGGGCTTCTTCCAAAAGATGTTCCTGTAAGGGTTTCAATAGCAGCGTGGTACTGGGGAGCTTATTTAGGTGACGAGGCAGTCAATCAAGGTGTCAACGTTTGTATTTCAAGATGGAGAAGAATTAGTCCGACGAGTTTTATACCTTTAGCAAAAGGTGTTGGAGGCTACATGAACTCCACATTAGCCAAGATTGATGCTGTTGAGAATGGTTATGATGACGCAATAATGTTGGGTGATGATGGAACAGTTGCTGAGGGCAGTGGACAAAATATTTTTATTGTTAAAGACAATAATATTTTCACACCTCCAAATTCCACAGGTGCCCTAAATGGAATTACCAGAAGAACAGTAATTGAGATTGCTGAACAGAAAAATATACCAATTGAAGAAAAAAACCTTACTGTTGAAGATCTTAAAACTGCGGATGAGGTATTTTTTACTGGAACTGCAACGGGTGTTATTGGGGTAGTAAGTATTGATAAAGGTGATATATCTGATGGGCAGGTTGGAAAAATCACTTCAGACATAATTGATTCATATGAAGATGTGGTTAATGCAAAGGACGATAATTTTAAATCATATATAACATTGATTTAATGCCTCAAGAACCAAATATCAATTTAGATAAAATTAAAAGAATAAACGACCCGGTAATGCCTGTCCCGAGGAAAAACTCTAAAAGACTTGCAGAAAATCTTGATCCAAACGACAAAGAAGTTTTTGGAAGTACTGGACCAGACAGTGGTTTTGCATTAAAAATAGTGAACAAGTACAAAACTTTATGGGGTAACCATCCAAAAAATAAATTAGTTTCATCGATTGTTACAAACCTAATGATTAATAGAGCAGCTCATTTTGGTAGAGCTCCAACAGTATATGATCTTCACCATATATTGGGTATATTAAGAATAACTGAAAATAGCCTTGGTGATCTATCTGAAGAATTGTTAATTAAATGCTCTAAGGAAAAAAATAAAGGCACACACCTTTTATCAATATTTAATTTTTACTAAACACTCTATTTTTCTAATGCCTTAATATTGTTAAAAGTATGAAAATTGTAAGAGCAAAACATCAAAATGAAATCTTTTATGGAGAGCTAATTGACGACAAAGTTGTTCGTTACGAGGGGTCACCTCTAGTTGTCTGGGAAAGTACAGAAGAAATCTATGAACTTGATGAAATTGAATTATTAGCACCAGTCTTACCATCAAAAGTTGTTGCAGTAGCAAAAAACTATGCAAAACATGCTGAAGAAATGGGATTGCCTGGATATGAGTATCAGGCAGATAATCCAGTATTTTTTATTAAACCTTCAACCTCGGTAATTGGGACTGGTCAAAATATAATATATCCAAAAATAGGTCAACATGTTGATCATGAAGCAGAACTAGCACTAGTGATTTCAAAAGTCAGTAAAAATATTTCTAGAGAAAATTGGACGGAACATGTCCTTGGATTAACTGCAGCTAATGATTTATCAGAAAGAGTACTACAAGGCAAAACAGGTCACTTTACAAGAGCAAAGGGTTTTGACACATTTTGTCCCTTAGGACCATTTATCCAAACAGAGTTTACAAATAATCCAGAACTCAACATTAAAGCATTTGTCAATGGTGAACTTAAACAGGATGGTAACAGTCGAGATATGATCTATTCAATCGGTGAAATATTAGAATTTGTTACTTCAATTATGACATTACTTCCAGGCGATGTTGTGATGACGGGTACACCTGAAGGGGTTAGTCAAGTTAAACCTGGAGATGAAATTAAAATTGAAATTGAGACACTTGGAACCTTAATAAATTCAGTTGAGTAAATTATGAAATTAAGAATTGCGCCATCACCTACCGGAGAGCTTCATATTGGCAATGCAAGAACGGCATTATTTAACTGGCTTTATGCAAGAAAAAATAATGGTAAATTTCTTCTCAGAATAGACGATACTGATACTGAAAGAACCACCCCAGAATATATTGAAAATATTGTACAAAATCTTTCATGGCTTGGTATCGACTGGGATGAGGGTTATGAATTAAGTGATTCAAATTCTTATAAACAGTCAGATAGATTTGGAAGGTATGAGGAAGTAGTAAATCAACTACTTAAAAATGATTTTGCATATGAAGATGATGGAGCAGTGAGGTTTAGAGTTGAAAAAGATAAAGAGATATTTTTCCAAGACTATGTAAGAGGGGATATGAGATTTAATACAAATGATGTTGAGGATTTTGTAATTTTAAGATCTGATAAAAGCCCAACATATCACTTAGCTTCGACTGTAGATGATATTGACTATGAAATAACAATAATCGCTAGAGGAGAGGACATCCTTTCTTCCACTCCAAAACATATAATGATAATGAATGCATTAAATGCAGAAGTTCCTGATTTTTGCCATCTTCCATTATTGTTTGGTCCAGATGGAAAAAAATTAAGTAAAAGGCATGGTGATACTTCAGTCTCATCTTTTAGAGAACGTGGAGTTTTATCTGAAACAATGTTTAATTATATGTCGATTCTTGGTTGGTCCCCAGGAAATGATTTAGAAATATTTGATAAAGAATTTGCAATTAATAATTTTGATTTAAAAAACGTTTTAGCTAACCCAGCAATTTTTGATACACAAAAGCTTCTTTGGATGAATGGTCAATATATAAGAGAGTATGATGAAAAAACGTTTAATAAGATTGCTCTTGAGACAATTGAAACTTCATTATCAAGAGAGCTATTTAGCGAGGAAATTGAAAGGATCAATTTAATTCTTTCTGTTGTCCAAGAGCGTCTTGAAACATTAAAGGACTTAATGGGACAGGTTGAATTTCTACTCGATGAGCCATTTAATGTTGACAAGGACGAATGGGAAGAAGTTAATTCAAAATCTGCACAGGATTATCTTACGAACATTCGAAATGAATTTAAAACAATGAAAGATTTTGAACTAGACAAAATTGAAGCAATGATGCGTGAACAACTAAAGAAACTTGATTTAAAACCTAAAGAAGGGTTCCAGGCTGCAAGAGTTGCAATAACTGGTACAAAAATAAGTCCACCATTATTTGAATCCATTTACGCACTAGGTCAATCTTCTACAATTGCAAGAATTGCCGAAAAGATTGATAATTTGTAACAAATAATATATAAGTTACTATATTCTTATACAAATACGGCCCCGTCGTCCAGAGGCCTAGGACGCTGGGTTTTCAACCCAGAAACGCCGGTTCGAATCCGGTCGGGGCTGCTACCTTTCGGGGATGGTGTAATTGGCAACACAATGGGTTCTGGTCCCATCGTTGAGGGTTCAAGTCCTTCTCCCCGAGCAGAGGCCCCGTCGTCTAGAGGCCAAAACTCTAAATTCTTAGACCACCTTGGTCTATGCTGAAGAAAACTATTGAAATCTTCTTCATCATCTATCTCAAAACTAAATTCTTTATTAAATGATTTTTTGATATCTAAATTCTCTTGAAGAAAAATATTCATGTGATTATCAAAACTATTTTTACCATACATTAATTTTTTAATTTTAATATTTCCCCCAAGTAGCGGAGTTCCGCTATCTTTACTTGAACATATTACAATCTGGGATGACTTGCATTCTTTTATCCATTCTTGTGCATAAAAATTGTTTAGGTATGGCAGGTCAGCATGGCAGATAGTCCAATATTCATATTCATAAGAATGAAGAAACTCTTCTAGCTCAAAATTTAAACCCTTTTTTCTGGCTGAGAATATCTCAATATCATTGTTCTTACAGTAATCAATAACAAGCTCATCATTTGTGATACAAACAATATTTGTGTCTTCATTTTTAAATGATTTCACTATATTTTCAAACATTCCTTTTGAAAGTTCTATTCTTTTTTCGACACTCAGAACATTTTCAAGTCTAGACATAGGATTTTTAAAATTTCTTACGGGGATACCTATCAAAAAATTTTTTAACATTACAACACTTTACATATTCCATGCTATTAAGTTATATATTGAAATGACTAGAAAAACTAAAATAATTGCAACAGTAGGTCCAAGTATTCATTCTAAAGAGGCCATCAATGAAATTATTGATGCAGGAGCTAATGTTTTAAGGTTAAATTTTTCACATGGATCTAATGACGAATATAAACAAATAGTAGATTGGGCTAGATCATCAAATAAAAAGATTGCAATAATGCAAGATATTCAGGGTCCAAAAATAAGAACAGGCCATTTGGAACAATCATTTGATCTATCTCAAGGAGCTGAAATTGAAATATTCAATGAAGATTCCAAGAAAAATAATGAAAATATCGTTATAAATTATGATCAGTTATTTGAAGATGTGAGTGAAGGTGAACGAATATTAATTGATGATGGAAAATTGTCCTTAAGAGTTACAAAAAAAGAAAAAAATAAAGTTCTTGCTGATGTAGAGATTGGTGGAGAATTAAGGGCAAATCAAGGGGTTGCTTTCCCAGATTCTAATTTATCAGTTTCAACTTTAACAAAAAAAGATATTGAAGATTTAGAGTTCGGCAATCAACTTGGGGTTGATTTTGTTGCTGTTTCTTTTGTTCGAAACGCAGAAGATATTATAAATGTCAAGAAATACATTGATGATGATACAAAAGTAATAGCTAAAATTGAACTTAAGTCTGCAGTAAAAAATCTAAAATCAATTATTCAAGAGTCAGATGGAGTAATGGTAGCAAGGGGTGATTTAGGTGTACAGCTTCCTCTTGAGAGAATTCCGCTCGTTCAAAAAGAGATATTAAATGAAACAAATTTACAGGGAAAAATAACGATTACAGCTACTGAAATGTTAACTTCTATGATTTCTTCTCATAGGCCTACAAGAGCAGAGGTTTCGGATATTACAAATGCAATACTCGATGGAACTGATGCTGTAATGTTGTCAGCGGAAACCTCAATCGGTGAAAACCCAATTGAAGTTGTCAGTGCCATGGCAAAGATTTGTAGTGAGGTAGATAGTGTTTCTGGTACAAAAATAACTTCATCTAAAGACATATTGACTTCTGATGAACTAACAAATTCTCTTTCAAAAGCTGCAGTACAAGTAGCAAATGATTCTAATGCAAAGGCAATCGTAGCTTTTACTGAAACTGGTAAAACAGCATTGTTGATTTCAAATCATCGACCAGACGCTCCAATTTTTACATTTACAACTGTTGAAAAGACTTTTAATCAACTCAATTTGATATGGGGAGTAGAGCAGATAAAGATAGAGAGATTGGAAACTACTGATGAGATGTTTGCGATTGCAAACCAATGGTTAACTGAAGAGATGAATTTTTTAAAAAATGATAAAGTAGTTATTGTCGCTGGTTCACCTCCAAATAAAGAGGCAGCAACTAACCTTATTAGAGTAATGAAGATTGGTGAATTTTAATGGGTCAGAAAATTGAATTAAAAACAACTCAATTTGGAAAAAATGTCATATTCGATTTAAACAGATCATTATCAGGACAAGACGGTGAAACATATCACAATATAGCCCACGCTTCATTAACAAATGAAATTAGTGCACAATTAGCCATGAAATTATTTCAATTCTCAAATGATATTGAAAATATTTTTATTCAATCGAATGTTGTTACTATCAATTTTACAAAAAACATGGGAACTGCAGTTACAGACTTTGAGAAGCTAATTGAAGATTTCTTTCTTTTTTATGGAGATGAGGAAGAATGATAGTTGGGGTCACAGGTGCCTCTGGTTTTATTGGTAAAAAAACAATAAAAATTTTAAAGGATTCTGGCCATGAAGTTAAAAGATTTGTAAGAAGAGAAGTGAAGAATGATGATGAAATATATTGGAGCCCAGCAAAGAAGGAAATAGATAAAGATAAATTTCAAGAACTTGATGCAATAATCCATTTAGCTGGAGAAAGTATAGCCCCACAAGATATATTAGGCTTCCTCCCATTTGCTGGTGGTCGTTGGTCCAAAGAAAGAAAATCAAGAATTTATTGGTCCAGGAAGTGGGCATCTGATCTTTTTGTGGATACATACAAATCTTGTGAAAAATATCCGAAAATATTTATTACTGCATCTGGAAATGATATTTATGGAGATCACGGAGATGAGATAGTTACCGAAGAAACCTCTTTTAATCGAGGTCAATTTTTACAAATGGTAGCAGAAGAATGTTGGGAAGAACCATTATATGAAATTGAAAAGATGGGTGTAAGAGTAATGAAGTGTAGAGCTGGAATTGTTTTAGGGAAGGGAAATATCGCAACACAAATATTTACACTTATTTCAAAATTAAATTTATCTGGTCCAATTGGAGATGGTAAGCAATATTTTTCTTGGGTATCTGTTTATGACATGGCGGAAGCATTCGTATTTTGTTTAGAAAATGAAAATATCGATGGCGCTGTGAATGTGACTGCTCCTGAACCTTTGCAACAAAAAGAATTTTCAAGAGCCATTGCCAAAATTATGGATAAGGCTTTCTTTGCTCCTCCTTTACCGCCAATAATAATGAGATTAGCTGTTGGCTGGGAACTAGGTGAGCAACTTGGTTTAAACAGTATAAGAGCAATTCCTCAAAAACTATTAAAAGAAGGATTTAAGTTTAAAAACCCTACTTTGGAAACAATGAAAGATGATTTTATTTAATGAGTAGTTACGAAGAAAGAATGTCGCAGAAATATAATTTCTTCTCTTCTGAGGATAAAAACCAAGTTTCTGATTCAGATATCGAAAAGGAAACAATAAATGAAGAAATTAATGAAAATGTTGATGATGTAAATCAAACTCAAGAAGAAGAAAACATGCTCGTTCCAATTTCTGCTTGGAAGAAAGTATTAGACCAACTAGGAAATTTACATGAGGCTGATAAGTTAATGGCTGAAGCTAGAGAGAGGGCAGCAAAAGCAGAGGCTGAAAGTGAATTTTTAAGAGAAAAACTAAAAAATACACGAGAAGAATTAAATACATTCAAAAAGAAAAAAAGGTTTTTCTTTTTCTAAAAACTTAATTTACAATATTGCTTTCATCAGATACACCTCTGATTATAAAAAATGAAATCATTAAGAGTACAACAAGTGACAACATGGCAGTATTTCGACCTAAATTTAAAGTATTAACAATAAAGCCCCACAAAATCGGACCTACAATTGTTGCAAATCTTCCAACAGTAGAATATAAACCATAAAATTCACCAAGATGTTCTTTTGGACTCAGTCTTGTCATGAATACTCTGTCAACCGCAAATATTCCACCAATATTGAAGCCACCAATAACTCCAGTTACATAAATTAACCAGTCAATATCAAACTCTGTAGAAATAACAGCAATGATTAATGAAACCATCCAACAACCTAAGCTAAATAAAGTGCATTTCCTTGGACCATATTTATCTCCAGCTTTACCATAAACATAACCACCGATAATCGAGATGATAATTGCTAAGGCTAGCAAATTTTGACTGTCTTCAGCGGTAAGTCCAGCCTCTTCGACAAGATATACAGCGAGTAGACCACTGATTAAAGTATTAATTGCGTCTGCATAAAAGAATCTCCCAATAAGAAATCTTGTAAGACCTTTATATTCTCTGGAATGCTTCCATGACTTAACAACTATATAAAGAGATTCTCTAAATTTTACACTTACTTTATCAATATTAAATTTTTTCTCTTCAATGAACAAAAATGCTGGAATTGAAAATAATAAAAAAAGAATAGCCACGGATCTAAAAATTTCTACATAACTGTAACCAAATTCCTGAAGAAGTGATGCAACACCAAATCCTATAAGTGATCCCATGTATCCAAACGCAACTCCCATGCCAGAAATCTTTCCTCTGTTATTTTCATTACTTACGGAAACAAGTAAAGCATCATAGACTACCGAACCAAGGTTAAATCCAATCAATGAAATTATGAATAATAATACAGATATATTTACATTAAATGTCCCAAGAAGAAAGGTTGCTATTATGCATATTGCAGTCGTAATGAATAATAATGGTTTCTTACCTTGTTCACCATCACTTCTTGCCCCTACCCAGGGACCGGTTAGCGCAACAATTACCATCGCTCCTGAAGTTGCAAGACCCAAAGCTTGATCTGTCCAACCTTGTTCACTCACAAGCCAGACCGAAAAATATAAACCAGGAATTACAAATGCATAAACTGTATTTGCTAAATCAAAAAGTAACCAGGAATATAAACTTTTTTTCTTTACTTCGTTCATTAAATTGATTCTAGAGTTAAATTGATTCTAGAGCGTCTTTAAATCTCGTGAGGCCTTCCTCTAGATCTTGATCGCTTAGAGCATAAGAACAACGTAAAAATCCTTCTTTCCCAAACACCTCGCCAGGTACAAATGCAATGTAGAATTTCTCCAATAACCAATCGCAAAGCTCAATTGATGTGGTCACCCCTTCTATAAGACCGTCTGTGTAATGACTTACATCAGGAAAAACGTAAAAAGCTCCTGTTGCATTTGGAACCCTTATGTTTTCTAAGGTTCTAAATAAATTGAGGGCATAATTTCTTCTTTTATCAAATGCTTTCTTCATTTCATTTGTGCTGTCTAATCCATTTTTTAATGCTGAATATGCAGCAATTTGTGAAATATTTGCTACGTTTGACGTAGCATGAGACTGAATTTTTTTAGACAGACCGATGACATCATCATTACCCATTATCCAACCAACTCTCCATCCAGTCATTGAGTACGCTTTGGCAACACCATTCACTACAATTGTTTTCTCAAGATTTTTATCGATAGTTGCTGGTGATGGTGAAGTAACTCCTTCATAAACTAGATGTTCGTAAAGCTCATCGGAAAGTATCCATATATTTTTATCAAATGCCCAGTTATATATTTCTTCAGCTTCTTCTTTTGAATAGACTACTCCGGTTGGATTCGATGGAGATACCCAAACAACAACCTTGGTTTTTTCTGTAAATTTCTCTTCAAGTTGTTCAACTGTAACTTTGAAATCGTTTTCAAAATCTGTATTAACAATTACTGGCTCCCCACCCGAAATTTTTACTGCTTCAGGATATGTTGTCCAATAAGGTGAAGGAATTAATACTTCATCTCCAGGATCAAGCAGTGACATAAATGTTGTCAATATTGCTTGTTTTCCTCCATTAGTTACTACTACATTATCTGGGTCGATTTCAAAATTTGAATATTCTTTTGTTGTTCTAGAAATTTCATCTCTTAAAATCGGTAAGCCACCAACTGCTGTGTATTTATGATAAGCTGGATTTTCGGATGCAATTTTTACTTCCTCTATAACATGTGAAGGTGTTGGAAAATCAGGTTCACCTGCACCAAAACCAATTACAGGCTTTCCTTGATCCTTTAGAATTCTAGCCTTGTTTGATATTGCCATTGTTCCAGAAGGCGTAATATTGTTATTTAATTTTGATATTTCCACATTTGTCTCCAAATGTTATTTTAACGAAATAATTTAAAAACTAACCAAGTGATTTATTAAACTTAATTTATGTCACAAATCTTATATGGTAAACCTGTTGCTGAAAACCTTGACTTTAAAAGTAAAACTATTTTTGAAAATTACACAACTAATAATGATAAACCTCCAGTATTAACAGCAATTACTGTTGGTGAAAATCCTGCATCACTTCTTTATGTTTCCGTAAAAGAAAAAAAAGCTAATTTACTAGGAGTAGATTTTAATTGGATAAAATTAAAAGAGAGCACATTAGAAAGTGAATTAAAAGATACTATCTCTAAATATTCCGAATCATCTCAAGGAATGATAGTACAGCTTCCACTGCCAGAACATTTGAATGTTGAAAAAGTAATTGACTTAATACCAAGTGAAATAGATGTTGATGGTCTTACTACTTTTAATTTGGGTAAACTTTATTCTGAAAATTTAAATATTATTCCTGCCACATCAATGGCAATCCTTGAATTGTTGTCTCATTACGAGATTGAAACAGAAGACAAAAACATTGTTATTGCTGGACGATCAAGGTTAGTAACATCTCCTCTTTCAAAAATTTTGAGTTCAAAAAAATTTAATGGAAACGTATCTGTAATTCATAGTAAAACTTCAAATCCTAAAGATTTTGTATCTAAGGCAGATATTTTTATATCTGCTGTTGGTAAATCAAAAATGTTTGATAAATCTTATTTTAAAGAAGGCTCTTATGTCATTGATGTTGGAATTTCAGTTGTTGATGGAAAATCATATGGAGATATTGATACCGCTGATCTCGATAACTATCTACTTGGGAGAGCCCCATACCCCGGTGGCATAGGTCCAATTACAGTGTCAGCCTTATATTCAAATCTAGCTCAACTGATTAGCTAGCAGCCCACTCTTCTTCAGTAATTTGTGAATTAATATCAACATTTCTTAATAAGAGATATCCAATTACAAAGAATAATGATATACCCGGTAAAGAAAGTCTCGGATTGCCTGTTGAAGCACTGACATAGCTATAAATTAAAGGACCCCAAATAGCTGAAAATCTTGAAATGACTGAAAAGAATCCCATAAATTCACCCTCTGCACCTTTTGGTAGCATTGTTGCATAAACACTTCTACTTACTGACTGTAATCCTCCCATGCCTGTTCCAACTATTACTCCCAAGAGTATTACTGGTAAAAGTTGCTGTTCTGGTACAAAATATGCTCCGTTACCTGCCAAAAAGAAAAGTGCAATGGTGAAAATAAGAGTATTTTTTTGTCCAATTCTACCTGCAAGATAACCTGCTAACCTCGCACCAATAAAAGCGATAAATTGAACAACTAGATATACAACTATTATTGAAGTCTGATCAAGCAACAAAACTTCACTAAAAAATGGACCTGCCATATTAATTACTGTCTGGGCCCCATCCCAATAAAATATGTATGCAAGTAAGAAATAAAGTAAAAATGGAAATTTTCTAACTTTCCTTAATGTGTTTAAATTTGTTTTCCAACCAGCTGACAAATAATTTTTACCGACCGTATTTTCAGATTTTGTTTCATCAATTTTCATTCTTGAAAAGCTAAATATTGAGAATAGTAACCACCATATTCCTGCAAAAGTTATTGCGATTCTAGATGCTAAAGAAGTATCAATTCCTAATAATGACGGTCCAAGTTGAATCACAATCAATGAGAGTAATAGTTGCAACCCTCCTCCTAAATATCCAAGTGCATATCCTTTTGCAGATACTTGGTCGATAGTATCTTCAGTTGTTATATCTTTTAAAACACTGTCATAGAATACGTTGGATCCTGTCGCACCCAGTTGAGCTAGAAAATATATTAAAAGTGTTAAAACAACATCACCTGATTGTGCAAAATAGAATGTTGATGCAAATATAGCACCACCGTAAGCAAAAGATTTAAATAACCTCATTCTTGAACCAGAAAGATCAGCCATTGCTCCAATTGTTGGCATAATTAAGAAGAAAATAAATAAGACGGATCCTATTGCAAATCCCCATACCTCGGCTCCAGTGTATAAATTACCTCTAAATAAAAATCCTTCTTCTGGTACTACGACACTCACAAAATAAACAGGCATAACAGCCCCAAGTGTTGTTGTTTCGTATGCAGATTTTGCCCAATCATACATAGACCAACCAAAAATAGTTTTTTTATCATTTTTTTCGGTCATATTTCTCCTCTTATAAAAACTTTAATCAAATTATTTATTCCATGAGGGGTAGTTGTTAAAAATAAATAAAAAATTAAATTATGCATTCGATATGCTTTATCAAAGGACATATATATGGGATTTAAATGTGGAATTGTTGGTTTACCAAATGTTGGGAAATCAACTCTATTTAATGCTTTAACAGAAGCGGATATTGAATCAGAAAATTATCCCTTCTGTACAATTGAACCTAATGTTGGTGTAGTCCCTATTGCAGATGATCGTTTAGATAAACTTTCAAATATTGTAAATCCAAAAAAAGTATTACCAACTGTAATGGAATTTGTTGATATTGCAGGGTTAGTTAAAGGAGCATCTCAGGGAGAAGGGCTTGGTAATCAATTTTTAGCAAATATTAGAGAAACTGAAGCAATTGTTCATGTTGTTAGAGCATTTGAGAATGAAGATATTGTACATGTTGCAGGTAAAGTTTCGCCCATTGATGATATTGAAGTTATAAATACAGAATTAGTTTTAGCAGATTTAGGTACAGTTGAAAAACTTTATCAAAAAGCATCTAAAAGTTCCAAGTCAGGAGAAAAAGAAGGCTTATTGCTAAAAAATTTATTAGAAAAGATACTGCCAAATCTTGAAAATGGTCAAAACCTTAGATCATTAACTTTTTCTAATGAAGAACAAAAATTACTTAGAGGTTTTCAATTATTAACTACAAAGCCTGTCTTGTACGTTGCCAATGTAAGTGAAAATGGATTTAATGAAAATAAGTATCTCGAACAAGTTATTAATTTTGCCAAAACTGAAAATGCAAAAGTTGTGGCAATTTGTGCTGATATTGAGGAAGATATCTCGAAATTAGATATTTTAGAAAAAAAAGAATATTTAGAAGAAATGGGTCAAACCGAAACAGGATTAGACAAACTGGTTAAGGCAGGGTACGAACTTCTAGGGTTAAGAACTTTCTTTACCGCTGGACCAAAAGAAGTTAGAGCATGGACGATAAATATTGGCGATAAAGCACCTCAAGCAGCAGGGAAGATTCATGGCGATTTTGAAAAAGGATTTATACGTGCAGAAACAATTAGTTTTGAAGATTACATCTCAAACAATGGTGAAAAAGGGGCAAAAGAAGCTGGAAAATTGAGATCTGAAGGTAAAGAGTATATCGTACAAGACGGAGATGTTATGCATTTCCTGTTTAACAATTGATTAAGCTTTAAAATCTAATCATAAAAAACCCAAGTAAACATTAGGTATATTATGAATAAGTTTTTAAAAGTAGTCCTTTATCAAAATCAGATTTATAGCATAATAAGCACGTGAAAGTAATAATCGTAGGCGCTCATGGTGAGGCACGCCAACTCATAAATAGAATTAGCACAGGCTGGAATATCTCTGTTATTGATATGGATCAAGAAAAGCTCAGGAATTTTAATCCAAATAGGCAAATAGAAAAATATCAAGGAGACGGGACTTCAACCCTTGTTCTGAAAAAAGCAGGTATTGAAAATGCAAGCGCTTTAGTCACACTAACTAATGATGATGAAGTAAATTTGGAAATTTTAAAGATTGCAAAACAAAATAATATTTACAGGCTATCTTCAATAGTTAACGAAGATAAAAATTCTCAGCAATACAAAGATTTAGATGTTGAGGTTGTAGATCCCGACGTGTTAATAGGAAGAAGACTAGAACATATTCTTGAACCAAGAAGAGTAGTCTCCCAGGCATTTGCTGGAGGTAGAGCTGAGGCGATTGAACTTGAAATTAATTCAGATAGCCCTGCTAGAGGAAAAAAACTAAAAGATATAGGTTCTGATTTTTTTATAGTTGGAGCACTGTTAAGAAAAGGAAATGTTGTCATTCCTCATGGTGATACTGAGCTTGAGACGGGTGATCTTGTAACAATAGTTTTACAATCAGGAGCTTTCTCAAATGTTATAAATTTATTTTCTGGTTCTGAATCAAGATTTCCACTTGAGTTTGGTAAAAATGTTGCCGTATTCCTTAAGAATGAAGATGAATTAAAAAATCTATCTGAAGCAGAATATTTCATTAGAAATACAAAAGCAGATAAATTAGAAATTTTAACCTCAGGTGATATATTTCCAGACCAAAAGGAAGACGAAACAGATACATATAAAGCGATTATGAAAGATCAAGATTTTGAATTATATAATGTACAAAAATCTTTACTTAAAGAAATTGAGAGCAATAAAGATTCATTCTCTATAGGAACTATATTGATACCATTTGATGAAAAAGAAATTACAAAATCAAAATTAAAAACATATATTAATTTTTCAAATAAAAACAGTATTCCTTTGTTGTTTTCGAGATCTTCATTCCCATATAGAAAAATAGGAATACTTGTCAGTGATGATTTTAGTGATAATAGTCCTGTCAATGTAGCATTTGATTTAGCCTCAACTTTGTCTGCTGATGTTACAGCTTTAAACATATCTCAACCAAAGTTTCTTCAACCAGAACATACATCAGCTTCAAATAAAAACACTGAAAAAATTCAAGATTTAGCATTATCTAATGAAGTACAGTGTGAGATTGTCAATGCTGAAGGAAATGAAGCAAAAGTCTTTTCTTCTTTCACAGATAAAATTGATCTTTCAATTGTTAGTCAAACTAGTCAGTCCAATTGGCAAGGTAAAAAGATTGCAGAGTTTATTCTTCAGAATGCAAAATCTTCAGTTTTATATATACCTAATTGATGGAAAACTTTGACGCTTTATCTCTTGTAATTATTTCTTTAGGTGCTTTTTTATTGCCACTTATTGCACAAAGAATAAGCATTCCAAGTATTGTTTTAGAAATTGCATATGGAATACTAGTTGGGCCAGTTTTGGGAATAGTCAAGATTTCAGAATTTATATCTGGGTTGGCAATATTTGGCTTTATGTTGTTAATGTTTTTGTCTGGGTTTGAAATAGAATTAGACACTTTCAGAGAAAAAGGTTTGAAAACTTTATCCATACCTCTTGCAATCTATATTGCTACTGTTGCAGCATCTTTTTATTTGATAATTACTCTAGATTATCCAATATTTTTGGCACTTGTACTTTGTACTACAAGTGTCGATATTGTTATAACTGTTTTGAGAAGCGATGATACGATCAAAACAAATTATGGTCAGTCACTTTTTATGTCTGCTTTGATAGCTGACATATTTACTTTAATTGGAGTAACAGTTTTTGCATCTTTACAACATTCTGAAGGATTTTCTATATCTAACTTAAATGTAATTTTGTATTTCTTAATTGTAATTTTAATTCTTAGAATTATTCGAAGAGTTGCTTGGTGGAACCCACAAATATTTTCAAGAATGTTTGATGGTAATGACCCAGAGGAGATGGGCATTAGAAGTTCAATAGCTTTAATGCTGACTTTAGTTGGTGTAGCTGTGTTGTTCGATATTGAATATATCTTAGGCGCTTTTCTTGCAGGAACTTTATTTGCCTTTACTTTTCCAAATAGAGGAAGTTTAGAAAACAGCCTAAAAGGTTTTTCCTATGGATTTCTCATTCCAATATTCTTTATAAATATTGGATTAAATTACGATATTGAAGTTTTTAAAAATACAGAATTTTATATTCAGGTGTTGAGTCTTTTAGGAATTGCACTCATTGTTAAAATTGTGCCCTCACTATTTCTTATATTTACAAAAATAAAATTTAGACAATTAGTTGCAGGCGGCTTTTTATTAGCTGCAAGATTTAGCTTAATTATTGCTATGGCTGAGATTGGTGTAGAACTTGAACTTATTTCAAAAGCATTGGAGCAGCAGATTATATTGCTTGCTGTACTAACTGCAACAATTTCACCAATTTTCTATAGAATTTTTTCTCCTAAATCGACAGAGGCTTAAATTGAAACAGAGAATTGGTCTTTTCTTTAAAGGTGTTGCGATGGGGGCTGCAGATATTGTTCCAGGTGTATCAGGAGGAACTATTGCACTTATCACAGGTATATATGAAGAACTTATTGAATCAATTAAAAATATTAATCTTTCTTTATTTCAGACATTATTCAAAGCTGGATTTAAAGATTTTTGGAAAAAACTTAATGGTAATTTTCTTTTAACGATTTATCTTGGAATAACAGCAGCTGTTTTTTTGTTAGCTAATTTGATTAGTTATTTACTTTCTAATCATGAATATAAGATTTGGGGATTATTTTTTGGATTAGTACTTGCATCAGCCTTTATGATCCTTAATCAAGTTGAAAAACTTACAAATAAAAATTTTGTTTATCTAGTTTTAGGGATAGTTGTTGCAGGACTTATTTCATTTCTTTCTCCAGCCTCAACTCCAGAAACACCTATTTTTGTATTTTTATCAGGCTCTATAGCAATTACCGCAACTATTCTCCCAGGAATAAGTGGTTCGTTTATATTGTTACTTCTTTCAAAGTATGAATTTATTATTAATGCAATCAAAAGTTTTGATTTACAAATTTTGTCAGTCTTTGCTCTTGGTTGTATCTTAGGCTTAATTATTTTTAGTAGAGTTTTATCATTTATGTTTGCAAATTTTAAGAATGAAATATTATCTCTACTTTCTGGATTTCTTATTGGCTCTCTTATCAAGATATGGCCATTTAGAAATGTTCTTGAATCAAGAGTAAACAGTGAGGGTGAATTGGAGGCGGTTGTAACGAGACCCGAACTACCTAACGCTACCAATGTTGAAGAAATTATATTCTTTCTTGTTTTTACAATATTTGGATATGTAATAATCAATTTTTTACAAAAGAAATCTTTAGAAGATAATAAAGAATAGATTAAGTTAAAATTAAATTATGAGATTAGGACTACCTGAATTACTTATAATTTTATCGATTTTATTGTTACTTTTTGGAGCAAAGCGACTCCCGGGTTTGGCAAGATCCTTAGGTAAATCAACTAGAGAGTTTAAAACTGGCCTAGAAGAAGAATAAACATGAAAAAAGCAATCGTATTGTTTCTTTTTTTATTTATTGCATGCGGATCTCAAGAGACTGTAGAGCTCACAACTGGAAAAGAGATTTATACAGCTAGATGTTCTGCTTGCCACCAAGATGATTTTTCAGGTAGAGTTGGTCCTAGTTTAAAAACAGCTTCAGTTCTTAATAAACCAGATACATATTGGCTTCAAACTATTTTAAAAGGTAAAGGTTCTATGCCTGCAGTCCGAATAACAGAAGAGCAAGCTCAAATCGTAATTGATTACATAAGAGAATCAAATTAATTTCTATTGTTAGATTTATTGATATATTTTAGGTCAGATATCACTGGGTTTAAAATATCCATATTTTCAATTCTCCATTTCCAGTTATTTTTAGTAGTCCCTGGTATATTAAACCGTGATTTGTAATCAAGTTGTAATAAATCTTGAACAGTTGTGATAGCAAGTTTACAAGGGGATTCCCATATCAATGAAATAAAATTCCAAATGTCACTTTCAAATTTATTATTTAATTTATTTGAATATTCATTAAAATTTTTAATTTGAGATTTACTTGCTTCATTAAGCCATTGTTTAATTGTAGGACTATCGTGAGTTCCAGTGTAAGCAGCTAAATTTTCTTCCCAATATTTTGGATGGATTTCTTCAAAATAATCATCTGATGCCTCTTCAAACAATTTATTTTGGTTCACTATATCAGTGTCACCTTGGAAAGGTAAACCTTCATTATCATCAGGAATTCTTTGTTGTAGAACTTTCATACCTGGAATATTGTATTTATTTAATAACGATTTGGTTTCTTTCAAAATAACACCCAAATCTTCAGCTAAAAGTTTATCTAATTCACTTTTTGGTCCCTGTTTCCACTCACCTTTTAGGGCTGAATCTCCTTTTTTAATTACCCAATATTTAAAGAATCCTACAAAATGATCTATTCGAAGATAATTGTAAAGATCTAAAGTTTTGTTTAATTTATCTGTCCAATATTTATAATTATCTAACTTTTGCCTATCCCATTGGTAGAGGCAATTATTCCAAACTTGCCCCTCCTTGTTAAAGCTATCTGGTACAGCACCTGATACATATGACATTTCACCACCATTATCAAGTTCAAAAATTTCTTTATTTAACCAAACATCAGCAGAGTTATGATTTACATAAATTGGAATATCTCCAAGTATTTGAATTTGTTTTTTATTCGCATATTCTCTTAATTTTCCCCACTGTCTAAAAAATTCAAATTGTGTAAATATATGAAATTTAAGGAGCTTTTTATCATTTTTTGCAATGTTTTCAAAGAGATTGTCTCTATATTCTTGGTGATCTTTTTCCCAACTTGTCCAGGTTTTTAAACCATATTTATCTCTCAAAACAAGGTAAGTTATATGGCTTCTGATTAATTCATCATTAAGTAATTCGAAGAATATAGGATCTTCAATATTTATATTTTGAGAAATTTCATAAAAAATTTGATCTTTGAATTTGTAAACATTTTTGAAATCAACTGATTTCTTATCAAATTCTTTAACTGATGATGTTGGTTGATAATCGCTAATATTATCCAGATCAATTAAATATCTATTACCTAGCAATGATGAAGGACTTGAATATGGTGAGAATTCCTTATTACTGGTGAGTCCTAGAGGTAGTAATTGCCAGATTTTTGTCTCTGTTGCCTCTAAAAAATTTACGAATTCAAATGCTGCGTTTCCTATGTCACCTATTCCATATTTGGATGGTAAAGCTGTGGGGTGCAAAATTAATCCAGATGATTTTTTAATATCCAATTCAAACCTTTCATCTAAAGTATATAGTAAAATACTTACTCATATTACTTATTAT
>LULJ01000252.1_pt1 | contig 24812 bp, 25 predicted proteins | sample 728171 | NCBI WGS metagenome assembly LULJ01 (sample SAMN03860292, study PRJNA289734) | marine metagenome | biome: seawater column; feature: ocean; material: water; isolation source: Red Sea water column Station 169 - depth 25m | place: Saudi Arabia: Red Sea | collected 2011-10-15 | depth 25 m
AAAATTTTTTTTATATCAGGTCTTAATATTTTTATTGCTACATCTTTAATAACTCCATTATCGTCAATTTGAGCTTTGTGTACTTGAGCAATAGATGCAGCTGCAACTGGTTCACTAATATTAATTATTGAATTATAAATTTCATCACCTAAATCATTTCTAATCATTTCTTTTGCTTTTGATTGTGAGAAAGGTGGAAGTTTATCTTGTAAATTTTCCAATTCCTTCGATAATGCATCTCCTATTATATCAGGCCTTGTTGCTAGGAATTGACCTAGTTTAATGAATGTTGTACCCATTGATGCTAGTGAATTAGATAATTTTTCTCCTTCGCTTAAATTATCAAATGACACATCCTTTTTAGTAAAAGAAAAAGAAAGTAATTTAAATATTACAGTTACTAATAGAGGTGGTTTGTTAAATTTTGATACAATAGTTAAAGCATCGGATTTTGCGAGTTTTCTTCCAAGTTTTAATAAAGTAATTAATCTTTTGAACATTATATTTTCCAACCAGAATGAATAGCTACTATTCCTCCTGACAAATTTCTATATGAACAATTATTAAAACTATTTTTTTTCATTAAATGGATTAATTCTTCCTGATTAACAAATTCTTCTATGCTCTTGGTTAAATATTCATATGGTTCTTTATCACCAACAACCGCTTTTCCTACAAGAGGAATTAATTTTGAGTAATTTTTATATAAAAAGTCTAAATTTGAATTTTGAACTTTTGAAAATTCTAAACACATATACCTTCCACCAGGTTTAAGGACTCTATATGCTTCTGATAAAGATTTATTTAAATTTTTTGTATTTCGTAAACCAAAACTTATTGTATAAAAATCAAAAGTATTATTCTCGAATGGCAACTTTTCTGCCTCAGCTACAACCCATTTTATGTTTTTGTAGTTTCTTAATCTTCTTTTACCTTTTTCGATCATTTTCTTGTTCGAATCTGAAGATGTAATTTCTCCATTCTTGTCTGTATAGTCTAAAAATAATTTTCCTAAATCACCAGTTCCACATGCAACATCTAAATATTTTTTGTCTTTAGTTGGTCTCAGCCAATTCATAAGGTTTTTCTTCCAAATTCTATGAATTCCAAATGACATAAAATCATTCATCAAATCATATTTATCGTAGACTTTATTAAATACTCCTTCGACGAGTCCTGCTTTATTTTGAAGATTTTGTTGCATATAAATTATATTAAAACACTAATATAGTATGAAATGCCTGAATTACCAGAAGTAGAAATCGTTAAACAATCTTTGAATAAGAGTATTACTGGAAAGATTATTAAAGACATATTAATAAAAAATAGAAATTTAAGGTTTAAAATTCCAAGAAATTTTGAGAAAAATATAGCAAAAAAAAAAATCATTAAAGTAGATAGGTTTTCAAAACATTTAATACTCAAATTTGAAGATAGTTCTAATTTAATGATACATCTTGGAATGTCAGGAACCATTCATTTAATTAGTAAGTCTAGAAAAAAAAATTCAATTACAAATACCAGTTTCTACCATTCTCCATTGTTACCTAAAAAGCACAATCATGTAGAAATCAAAATTGGTAAATTTAAATTAATTTACAATGATCCAAGAAGATTTGGTTACTTTTCTTATTTTAAAAATGATGATGAGATAAATAACAACTTTAGAAAATATGGACCAGAACCTTTTGATCCTTTGTTTAATAAAAATTATATTTTTAATTATTTTAAAAATAAAAAGAAAAATATTAAGAATTTTTTGATTGATCAAAATTTTGTGTCAGGAATTGGTAATATTTACGCAAGTGAAATATTGTTTTTGTGTAAGATTTCACCATTTAAGGAGGTAAATTCACTTAGTTTGAATGACTGCCAAAAAATTTCTCATTTTTCAAAAGTAGTTTTAAGAAAAGCAATTGAGAAAGGAGGATCGAGTATAAGAGATTTTATGAATACAAGTGGAGACCAAGGCTCTTTCCAAAAAAATTTTAATGTTTATCAAAGAGAAAATAAAAAATGTTTAAAATCTAGTTGTAAAGGCACAATACATAAAAAATTTATTTCAAATAGGTCCAGTTTTTTTTGTAATTTATGTCAAAAATAAAAAATTATTGTATTGACCCAATCATTATCTGAAGATATACACTCACGCTTATGGCGAATACTAAATCAGCAATTAAACGTACTAGAAAAATTAAAAGACAAACAGCTGTTAACAGATCTAGAAAGAGCCGTTATAGAAGTGCATTGAAAAAAATGAACTCTATAATAGAAAAGAAGGATAAAAAAGAAGCTTTAGCATTTCTACCCAAGTTAAATTCTGAATTAATGTCAATTGCAAAAACAGGAATCATTAAAAAACAAAACGCCTCAAGGAATGTTTCAAGAATAACAAAAAAGATTAATTCTTTATAACAACCTCTAATAAGTAAAAATTTTTACCTATACAACTTAAACGTACAATTACTGTATAACTTACTACATCTAAAAGTTTAATTATAAAAATTACTAGATATAGATTTAGTAAAATTTTAGATTTTAAATTTGTTACTATGATAGGTTGCAAAAAATAATTTTAAAAAAATTCAATCAGAAATTTATTCAATCATAAATTTTATTTATTTTTATTTTTGCAAATAAACTTATTGCAAAAATTTTTGAGAGGTTTTAAGTGGAATTCCCTCATGAAAAATAATTTACAAAACAATAAAGCACTCGAAAAGAAAATTGATTGGCAGGGCATTAAAAAAGAATTACGTGAAAAACTCGGAAACGACATTTTTGAAAGTTGGATTAAAAAAATTGAATTAGTTGAAGAATTTCATAATTATATATTATTTTCAGTCTCAACAAGATTTATAAGAGATTGGATAGTATCAAGATATTTAGACCAAATATTGCAAACAATTAAAGAATATAAAAAAGACTTGGTAAGAATAGAATTCACAATAAAAAATAATAGAGAAACTGAAATTGGCGAAACAAATACTTCAACTAAAAATTCTTTTGAAACTAGTAATGATAATGTATCTTTTATAAAAGACTCTTATCTTCAATATAATAGAATAGATCCAAATAAAAACTTTGAAAATTTTATAACTGGAGGAAGTAACAAATTAGCATACGAAGCATCAAAAAAAGTTTCAAAAGATATAGCCCATTATAATCCTTTATATTTATATAGTGGTGTAGGAATGGGTAAAACACACTTACTAAATGCTATTGGTTTAGAATTGAAAGAAAAGAATAAAGTTATGTTTATATCAGCAGAAAGATTTATGTATCAATTTGTAAAGTCTATAAAATCAAATGAAATGGTAAAGTTTAAAGAGTACTTTAGAAATACTGATATTCTACTAATCGATGATATTCAGTTTATGAACGGTAAAGAAGCTATGCAAGAAGAATTTTTTCATACATTCAACGCATTACTAGATAAAAATTCACAAATAATAATTTCAGCAGATAGACCACCTAACAAATTAACTAGGATACAAGAGAGAATAAAATCAAGATTTGCAGGTGGTTTAGTTGTAGATATTCAAAATCCTGATTATGAACTTAGATATAAAATTATTAAATCTAAAACTGATGAATTAAAATTATCTTATTCAAATCAAGTAGTAATTTCTGAGGAAATTCAAAAATTTTTAAGTACAGAAATTAAAACTAGTATTAGAGAATTAGTTGGAGCATTAAATAGAATTGTCTCATTCACAAGGATTTATAATAAAGTTCCGAACTTGTCAGAGGTTAAAATAGTTTTAAAAGATTTGCTAAATCTTACAGAAAATAAAGTGGATATTGATACAATACAGACAATAGTTTGTAAATTTTATAAAATTAGCAAAAATGAAATGCTTTCACCAAGAAGATCAAGATACCTCGTAAGACCAAGGCAAACTGCAATTTATCTTGCAAAAATGCTTACATCTAAATCATTGCCAGAGATAGGTAGATCTTTTTCTAACAGAGATCACACAACTGTAATACATTCAGTTAAAACTATAGATAGATTAAGAAAAGAGGATAGTGAACTAAATATTAATATTGATAGTTTAAAAAATAAGATTTTGTATAATAAAGAAAATGAAGTTTAATTTAAATCAACAAGACCTTCAAAAATCTTTAAATTATTGTCAGGGTGTAATTGAAAAAAGAAGTACATTACCAATACTTTCAAATGTATTATTGAATGTGAGTAATGGAAAGTTAACAATAACAGCAACCGATCTTGATTTAATTTTTATTCATCAAATTCCAAATGTCGAAATAATAGAGGAAGGAAAAACTACTTCATCTTCATCAATAATGTATGATATCGTTAGAAAGTTTTCATCTGGAAGTAAAATTAACTTTTCTAATCCTAGTGAAAACAAATTACACTTAGAGTCTGATAAATCTGTTTTCAACTTAAATTGTATTGATGCTTCTGAATTTCCGTTAACAGATGAAAATTTTAATGAAAATGAATTTTCGATTAAATCAAAAGAGTTATTAAAACTGTTAAATAAATGTAAATTCTCAGTATCTAACGACGAAACGAGACATTATCTAAGTGGGATTTTTTTACACCAGACAGAAGTTGAAGATAAAATTTTTTTAACAGCTGCAGCTACTGATAGTCATAGAATGTCCATATCAAAGATAAGACTTCAAAATAAGGTTCAATTTGATCAGATAATTTTACCAAAAAAAACAATTTTTCAACTTTGCTCACTATTAGAGGACTATGAAGGCGAGGTTAAAATATCAAATATAAAATCAAAAATTAAATTTGAAATTAATAATAGTATATTAATATCCAAGCTTATTGACGGAAAATTTCCAAATTATGTTCAGGTAATACCTAAAGAAAACCAAAAAAAATTAGAAGTTAATCTAAAATCATTTTTAAATTCAGTAGATAGAGTTGCCTCAGTCTCTTTAGATAAAAAAGATGGTGTAAAATTTAATCTTTCAAAAGATAATCTTGATCTCTCAGTTAACAATACTAATAGTGGTGATGGTAAAGAAAGTTTAATTGTTAAGTTTGATCATGAGTTAGATATAAGTTTTAATTCTAGATATTTAATTGATGTTGCTTCCCAACTTGATGGAGATAACATTGAGATTTATTTAAAAGATACAGGTTCACCAGCCTTAATCAGAGATCCAGCTGATTATGATAGCATATATGTAGTAATGCCAATGAAGGGCTAATTCATTAATTTTAACTCAGTATATATTTTATCCTCTATATAATTTGTAAATTCTACTGATTTCATTCCAGGTTTTATTGCTGGAAGAATTGATATTGTTATTGTTTTTTTTGGAAATAATTTTCCATCTTTTGGCCAAACATTTCCAGAATTTATCGCAACAGGTTGGCAATTTATTTTTAATTCGTCATAAATTCTACCAACCCCTTTTTTAAAAGGAGCCTTTTCGTTTGGTAAAACCCTTGTACCTTGTGGAAAAATAATTAATGGTCTTTGTGAATTGTTTATAGAGTTTTTTATTTTATCAATTAGGCCTAAGTTATCTTTACTTACTTTATTTCTATTTATTGAAATTGAGCCTATCTTTTTTAAATACCATCCAAATATTGGTATTTTGATTAACTCTTGCTTTAAAATAAATATTGGCGCGTTAAAAATTGTTTGAAGGTAAAAAGTCTCAAACATCGATTGATGAGAGCAAGCAATAAAAAACTTTTCATTTTTAATAATATTTTCCCTACCTTTAATAATAATTTTTGTTTGTAAAAAAATTTGAAGACAAGCGGCAGCCCACCTTCCCATCATTTTTCCACCGAATAAAACTATTTTAGTTGGCATTATTAGTGATGGTAGGAATATTATTGAAATTATAGATATACCTAGGAAGAAAAAAAGTAAAAATAGAAGTTTTCTTATCATTTTTTTCAAAAACTAAATTATATCTTTTAGTTTTTGTCTTTTTTTAATTACATTTATTTTTGAACCTTTTATTAATATTTCAGCAGGCTTAGGTCTAATATTATAATTTGAAGATAACGATGAGCCATATGCTCCTACGTCACAAATAATAATATAATCTTTTTCATTCAATTTTTGAAATTTATTTGTCGTTAGGAATTTATCTGTCGTTTCGCAAATTGGACCTACAAAATCATAACTTTTCTTAGTCATTTTATTGGTTTTTTTTAGTGGAATTATTTTATGCTTAGCCCCATATAACGCAGGTCTCATAAAATCATTCATAGCCGCATCCATAATAATAAAATCTTTTTTAGAATTTTCTTTAATATAAATTATTTTTGAAATTAATATTGCAGTATCACCAATGATTGATCTACCAGGTTCAAAAACAATTTTTGATTTATGTTTTTTTAAAAATTTTTTAATAATTTGATTATACTTTTTATAATTAAATTTTTTATTGTCTTTGTTATAATCAATTCCCATACCACCACCAAGATCTATATACTCAAAATTAAAGTTAATTTTTTTTATTAATTTATCTATAACGTTAAGCATTTTTTGGTATGGCTTATGATCTAGAATTTGACTTCCAATATGCACACTTAAACATTTTAGATTTAAAAATTTTGAATTTTTAATATATTTTGAAACTTCAATAAATGTCTTTTCACTTACTCCAAATTTATTTTCTTTTTTACCAGTTGAAATTTGTTTAATTGTTTTTGCATCTGTGTTTGGATTTAATCTAATTCCAATATTTACCTTTTTATTCTTAGATTTTGCTATACTTTCTATTTCTAATATTTCACTTTTTGATTCACAATTAATCAATAAAATATTTTTATCTATCGCATAAATTAATTCTGACCTAGTTTTACCCACTCCAGAAAAAACAATCTTTTTGGAATTTATTCCTGCTTTAAGAGCAATCATTAATTCACCTTTTGAGACAACATCGGCTCCTAATCCACTTCGTTTGATAAGTTTAAGTATTTCTAGATTGCAATTAGACTTTGTTGAAAAACATATGATTGGAGAAAACGATTTAAAACTTCTTTTAAAATTACTTATATTTTCATTAATTCTTTTTTCCGAATAGCAAAAAATTGGTGTTTCAAATTTTTTAATTACTTTAGTGAGTCTGGAGCTTTCAACTGTAAAAATATTATTGATATATTTCATTTTTTTTTGGCATTTTAAATACGTTATAAAAATTATTAAATTTCATAACATTATTATTTAATGATGCCTCATATTTTGGCTCATTTTTTCTCCCACATGATATTAATAAAATTAGACACATGGTAATTAAAGTTATTTTTTTAATCATAATTATTTCTTCTTGTAACTTAATATCATTTTCTTAATGTTGTCGAAAGAAGTTCCACCATAAGAAACTTTAGAATTAACAGATTTTTTTAGTTCAAATACTTTCAGAACATCAGTGGTTAAACCTTTTTCAATTTTATTTATCTCTTTTATAGTGAGTTCTGACAATTTTTTTTTATTTTTTTCGGCAAAATTTATGATTTTAGCTGTTTGTAAATAGGCTTTTCTAAATGGATAATTTAATTCTCTAACCATGTAATCGGCTAAATCAGTTGCTGTAATGTAGCCACTTTCTGCAAGTTCAATCATCCTTTTCTTATCTGGCGAAAAGTTTTTAAGAACATCATTTAATATAATTAAAGAATTTTTTAATTGATCAAACGATTTAAAAACAATTTCTTTATCATCTTGTAAATCTTTAAAATAAGAGAGGGGTAATCCTTTTAATGTCGTAAGCATAGAAAATAGATTTCCAAATATAAAACCTGTTTTGCCTCTCAAATACTCTAGAGGGTCAGGATTTTTTTTTTGAGGCATAATTGATGATCCAGTTACAATTTTGTCATTCAAATTAATAAGTTTAAAAGCATCTGAATTCCAGATTATAAACTCCTCTGCAATCCTAGAGATATGAACAGCACATGCAGAGCAAGAATAAAGAAAATCAATTACAAAATCTCTATCAGAAACAGTATCAATTGAGTTTTTAGTTGGTCTGTCGAAACCCAATTTCTTTGAAGTATAAAATCTATCAATTTTAAAAGAAGTACCTGTCAGGGCAGCCACACCAAGTGGATTTTCATTTAGACTCTTTAAATTATTTTGAAATCTATTTTTATCCCTATTAAACATCTCTAAGTAAGCCATTAAGTAATGAGCAAAAGAAACTGGTTGTGCATTTTTAAGGTGTGTAAAACCAGGCATAATTGTCTCAACATTTTTTTCTGCTTTTTTTAAAATATTTTTAATTGTTGCATCAATATTTTTAAGAATTTCTTTATTAGCATTTCTCAACCAAATTTTAAAATCTGTAACAACCTGATCATTTCTTGATCTTGCAGTGTGTATATACCCTGCGTCCTCTCCGATTAGTTCAAAGAGTCTGTGTTCTATATTCATATGAATATCTTCAAGCTGGTCATTAAAAATAAATTTTTTTTTTATAATTTCGTTCTTAATTCTATTCAAACCCCATACTATTTTATTTTTAATTTTAAAATTTATAATTTTTTGCCTAAACAGCATCTCAACATGTACAATCGAAGCTTCAATATCTTCTCTAAATAATCTTTTATCGATTGAAATTGATCCACCAACCTTTTTAAAAAGGTTTGTTTTTTCCTTTTTAATTCTAGTATTCCAAATTGGTAGATTGTTTTTATTTTTACCCATGATATTTACTTACTCTAAATTGCATGAAAACCATTTTTTTTAATTATCTTATAATAATATTTTACTTAATATCATCTAGCGTCTCATATTCAATAGAACGTCCAGAAATAAAGAATCTTATATTACATAAAGACAAGAAAAAAATTGAAAATATAGAATTTATTAAATCTGAAGGTCAGAAAGTAAGTTTAAATAATTATAAATCAAACCCATTAATAATAAATTTCTGGGCTACTTGGTGCGCTCCTTGTAAAAAAGAAATGCCATCTTTAGATAAACTCAAAACTTTAAATGAATTTAAAAACATAAATATAATCCCAATTAATATTGGTGGCGAAAGTTATAAAAAATCTAAGGAGTTTTTTGACGAAATAAAAATTAAGAATTTAGACATATTCACAGGATCTGGACCAGAGTTTTCCCAGATGTTTAAACTACGAGGATTACCCACAACAATTTTAATAGACCGAAATGGTTTTGAAGTTGGAAGAATTGTTGGCTACATTGACTTTAATGATCAATCTTTACTTGATTGGTTACCAAAAATTTTATGAAATTTTCGTTAAATACAACTATAATAAAACCAGAGAATAATGAGGAAGTTAAAAGTGCTGTAATTTTACTTCATGGATATGGAGGTGATGGTAAAGACATCAGCATGTTAACTTTAAACTGGAAAAGATTTTTAAAAAATACAGTCTTTTTGTGTCCCGATGCACATGAAGTATGTAGTATTAACCCAGTAGGATTTCAATGGTTTGATTTAAATAATGAAGATCCAGAATATACTCTTCAAGAATCAAAAAAAGCAGAAAATGTTTTAAACAGTTATATTTCAGAAGTAAGTAATTATTTTAATTTAGAATATTCGCAAATTTGTGTTTCTGGTTTCAGCCAAGGATGTATGATGTCATTAAATGTTGGCCTGACATCAGAAAAAGAATTTAGTTGTATCGTAGGATTTTCTGGAAGAATTATAAACATGAAGGATTTATCTTCAAGAATAAAAACTAAAACTGATATTTTAATGATACACGGTGAAAATGACCCAATTGTCCCACCAAATAATTTACTAGAAGCTAAGGATTTTTTTATTAGAAATAAAATTAAAATTGAAACTTTAATGATTAAAAACTGTGATCACCATATACCTATTGAAGCTTCAAGTGCGGCATTAAACTTTATAAAAAAAAAAATAATCAGTTAATAAAGATTTAATATAATATTAGTTGTGTTGATAAAAAATATATTTAATGTATGTTTTAATTATGATTGAGCTTTCTGATCAAAGTATCTCTTTAGAAAAATGTCCTGCATTAGTTTTAAATGCAGATTATAGACCTTTAAGTTATTATCCACTTTCATTGTGGAGTTGGCAGGACTCAATTAAATCTGTTTTCTTAGATAGAGTTTCTATTGTTAGTTATTATGATAGACAAATCAGAAGTCCTTCGTTTAGCATGAAACTTCCAAGTGTAATTGCTCTTAAATCATACATTAGACCTCAATCAAACCCTAACTTTACAAGGTTCAATGTTTTTTTAAGAGATAAGTTTAGTTGCCAATATTGTGGTAGCAAAGATGAATTAACTTTTGATCACTTACTGCCAAGATCAAAAGGAGGCAAAACCAATTGGGATAATGTCGTAACAGCTTGTTCGTCTTGTAATGTTAAAAAAGGAGGAAGACTATTAAAGAAGTCAGGTATGACACTAAACCAATGGCCTTTTCAACCTACTACAGAGGATCTTCATAAAAATGGTAAAAATTTTCCACCAAACTTTTTACATAAAAGTTGGATGGACTATTTGTATTGGGATGTTGAACTTGAACCGTAATTAAATTTTTTCAGAAATTTTTATAGCAACTTTAGAGCCAGTTTTAATCACTTTATCCATAATCGTGTAAAGACCTTTTTTTGTAGCTCCTTCTTCATATGCTATATCTTTATGATCCAATTCATCTTGTCTAAATTTGATTATTTTTTCTCTTAAATCTTTTTCATCCAATTCAATTTGATCAATTTGACTTTTGTAATGTTCATCAATTACCTCTTCAACAGAGGCTGTACATAGCATTGCAGCTTTTTTTCCAAGTATTGTTGAACCAAACCCAAGACCTAATCCAAGTAAATCCCATAATGGCAGTAATTTCGTTGGTTTGATATTTCTTTTTTCTATTTCGTCTTCAAAAAAATTTGAATGTTCCTCCTCATGCCTTTTCATTTCACTAATAGTTTGTTTTAAATCATCATTTTTTACTATAGTATTTAGTGCAAGTAACTGACCTTCATAAATTTTAATCGCACCTCTTTCTCCAGCATGATCTACTCTTATAAATTCTTCTAATTTTTTTTTATTAGTTTTTTTCATAAGCCAATGTTCTAATAGAAAAAATAACAATTAAAATTGAAAAAATTGTATTAATTGCCGCTAGTGAAATTCCAAGAATTTTAAAAGTAGCATCTTTACAGTTAACGGGCATATTTTTGTTAAGAGATTCTAGTAATTTCGATTTATTTAAAATATCTGATGATCCACTTGCGCAGGCTGAAAGCTCATCAAATATATTATTTTCAATTCCAAAATGATACCCAGATAGTATGGCGCTTAAAGTAAATATCATAATTGTAACTATTAAAATTTTATCATTATTCGAATAATTAAAACCGATAAAGCTTACAAATATTGCAGTTAGGTAAGGTAACCTTTGATAAATACATAATTTACATGGTTGATACTTCAATACATACTCAATGTATAACGCAAAAATTATTGAAATTAATGAGATAAAAAAAATAATCACATAAGAATTTTTTCTATTTGGAAATAGGATCATATTTAACTAATAAAATTATTTAAAAATTTATAAATAGTATACGCAAAAATAATCAAAATAATTGATAAAATAATTGAAAATTTTAGAAGTTTTTTTTCAATAATCTTTTTCATTGTAGGTCCGAAGTTTCCAACTAAAAATGCTATTAAAAAAAAACGTGATCCTCTTGTTAAAAGAGAAATGATAATAAAATAAAAAATATTAAAGTTTATAAAACCGCTTGTGATTGTAAGTAACTTAAATGGCACTGGTGAAAATCCAGCAATTGCTAAGAGAGTTATCCAGGCTATAACACCACCCTCTGAGGAAACCTTATTTTTTAAAAATGAAGCATCATCTACACCATATATTTCAAAAATTTTAAGGCCAATTTCATTAAAAAAAACATATCCAATAAGATAACCAAGGCATGCTCCTAAAACAGATCCTATAGTCGCAATTAATGCAATTCTAATCCATTCATGCTTTCGGGCTATTGTCATAGGAATTATCAAAACATCGGGTGGTATTGGGAATATAAAACTTTCAATAAAAGATATAAAACCTAAAATAGATTTAGATCTTTTGTTACCTGCCAGTTTAATTGTCTTATTATATAATTCTTTAATCATTTAATTTCTTTTTATACGCAGAATAAATTTTAATAAATATATAAAAACCTATTACACCTCCTACAAAATCACCGATTAAGTATGAAAAAATAAATTTAAAGCTTGAAAAGATAAAAATATTATCAAAAACTAAAAAAGTACCAATAGAATTAATTATGGAAGAAAGCAAAATGATGAAAAGTAATTGCTCAAATTTAATTCCTTTGAAATCTGCTTTCGATATTTTGAATACATGCGTTATGAAAACTGCTATGTAACAAGATGAGGAACCTACTAAAGAGAGCAATAAATTAACATCAATCATTCTCGAGGTAGAAAATTCTGATACTATTAAGTGAGAAACAAACAGACCGAAAAATGCTATTTTACCAAAAATAACTGCAGCTATAATTCTGATAGAGTGAGGTAGAAAAAAATAACTTCCATAATTAAAATTTTCAGTTTCAACTGGGATAGATATTAAAAAAAAACTTAAAATAAATAAAAAAATTATTAAAAGATTTATTTTAATGAACTTTGGTAACATCTAAAAAAGATCTATAATTTGAGATCTTCTGTCATTAGTGTCTAAATAAACTTTAATCTTCTTTGATTTAATTAACTCATTTATGCATCTATTAAAACTTGCAATACTCATTTTTTTTTCAACAAAATTATCTCTTCTTATTTTATTTAGAGAAATAGGAAGTTTTCTTTGCGAAAGTAAATATTCAATTATAATTTTGCTTTTTGTACTTAATCTATCTATCCCAATTTCTGTTTCCCATAAATCTAAACTTTTTCTAAGATTAAAAAGTTTTTGATAAGTATCTTTCATAATAATTAATCATATCTCATTAATTTATTAAAATATAATGATTTAACGAATCATTATGATTTATAAAATCATAATGATATTATATTCAGTATATGAAAAATAATAATGTGCTTATAAATGAGGAAAAATATAAGAAAGGCCTCGAATTTATCAAAAATAAAAATTTTAGATCAGCAGAAAAAATTTTTTCAAAAATTTTAGGTAAATTTCCAAATCATCTTAATTCATTATTTTTAATGGGATATGCGTTATACGAGCAAAAAAAATATATTAAATCATTAAAACATTTGACTAAAGCCTCTTCTTTTAAAAAAAACTTTAGGGATGCTGATTATTTTATTGGTAAAATTTATCTAAACACTAAACAATTTAAAAAAGCAAAAGAGCAGTTTAATAAAATATTAAAGGAATATTCAAATGATTTAGAAACATTAATAAATTTAATTGTTTCAAAAATAAATTTAAGAGAATTTAGTGACGTAGAATTTTTGCTTAAAAATAACAAGAAATTATTTAAAAATGATGGAGTATACGAAAATCTATATGGACTTCTGTATCTTTATTCTGGTGAAAATGATCTATCAATTAAGTATTATTTAGAATCTTTCAAACAAAATAATAATAATTTAAATACACTAATTAACTTAGCATATATTTATTTGCGAGTTTCAGATTTTTATAATTCAAAAAAATATTTCAAAAAAGCTCTAGATTTAAATCCTAAAAATCCGAATACACTTTATGCTTATAGTTATTTTCAATTATATTCAGGTGAAATTAAAGATGGATTAATCAATTATGAGCAAAGAAAATCTGTTTATAATTATAATCAAAATTTATTTAATAATTATAACGAATGGAATGGTCAGAATTTAGATGGGAAAACAATTCTTATTTTATCTGAGCAGGGTTTAGGAGATATAATTCAATTTTCTAGATATATTTTCCATATCAAAAAAAAATATAATGTAAAAGTAATATTTCAAACAAAAAAAAAATTATTTCATTTATTTAAAGATGAGGATTTGGATTTACAGGAAGGTAAAGGTAAATTTCCCTTTTTTGATTATTTTGTATTTTTGATGAGTTTACCAAAAATTTTTTATTTAAAAGATAAAATTTTTTTAGAAAACTATAATTTTATAAAAATAAATAATGAAAATTATAAAAAATGGAAAAAAAAATTTGATAAATTTAAAGGTAAAAAAATTGGTATTAGTTGGCAAGGAGATAAATATTATATTAGAGATTCTATGAGATCTATTAATTTGCAAACATTTGAACCATTATTTAAAAATACAAATTTAAATTTCATTAATTTACAAAGTGGATTTGGTATTGAACAAATAAAAGAATTTAAATTCAGCAATAAATTAATAAATTTCCAAGATGAGATTGATGAGTCTGAGAACGCATTTGAAGATACAATTTCTATACTTAAAAATTTGGATTTATTAATCACTGTTGATACTGCTTTATCCCATCTTGCTGGTACTATGGAAATAGATACCTGGTTATTACAACATTATAATCCAGAGTGGAGATGGCAGTTGCAAAGCAACAAATTCGCCTGGTATCCCAAGCACAAATTTTTCAAGCAAAAAATCAAAGATAATTGGGAAAATGTAATTCTAGAAATAAGTGAAAATTTAAACTAGAAAAAATTTGATTATTGTTAGATTAAAAGTAATCAAGTAAAGTAGTTTTGTTACCAAAGGGCGAATGGCGGAACTGGTAGACGCGTTGGACTCAAAATCCAATAGTAGCAATACTGTGAGAGTTCGATTCTCTCTTTGCCCACCAAATATTTATGAGCACACAAAATATTAACAATTTAGTCGAATTATTTTTTACTAATTATAAAAAACAAAAAAAAGATAATATTCTTTTAACATCCTTAAAAGATGAAACTAATTGTTTTACATGGGAAAAAACATTTCATTCAATCAAAAAACTTTCATCAGAAATTAAAAAGTATATAAATAAAGGTGATAGATGTTTATTAATATCCGAAAATAGACCAGAGTGGTTTATAACTGATCTTTCGGTAATGTTATCAGAAGCTATTACTGTACCAGCTTATACAACTTATGCTGAGAAAGATTATGAATATATAATTGAAAATTGTAATCCAAAATTAATATTTGTTTCAAATCAAGAACTATTCAACAAAGTAAAAGATATTATTAAACAAAAGAGTTTTATTACTAAAATTTTTTCTTTCGAAGAATTAGATACAAATGAGCATGAATATTTAAACATTAATAAATTGTTCTCTAATTTAGATTATCAAGATTTAAATATGCCAGACTTATCAATTAAGAGAAATGATCCAGCTTGTATTATTTATACTTCAGGAACACAAGGTAACCCAAAAGGTGTTATCTTAAGTCATGGTGGAATTTTAAATAATTGTGATGGTGCACTTGATATATTGAAACCTTTGCTAACAGATCAGACTAGATTTTTAACCTGGTTGCCTCTCTCACATTCTTATGAACACACTGTTCAATTTGTTCAAATAAGTGTTGGAGCAAAAATATTCTATGCAGAAAGTATTGAGAAATTAATTAAAAATATGAACGATTGTAAACCTCAGCTAATGACTGCAGTACCTAGGTTTTACCAAAATTTATTTCAAAAGATTAATGCAAGTTTTAATAAAGTAACAGGTTTAAAGAAAAAACTAATATTTAAGATGTTAGAACTAGGAACTAAAAAAATAAATAAACAATCTTTAACAATTTTAGAAAAATTAATTGATAAAATTTTGGAAAAAATAGTAAGAAAGAAAATCAAAAGTCAATTTGGAGGTGAGCTTAAAACCTTCGTTTCAGGCGGAGGAGCACTTGATAAAGAAGTTGGTATTTTTTTAAATGCTATAGGTCTGCCTACGTTACAAGGCTACGGCTTAACCGAAACCTCTCCAGTTGTAAGTTGTAACCCAATTGATGATATTAGAGTTGAGACTGTAGGACCACCATTTAAAGGTAATGAGGTAAAAATAGCCTCAGATGGAGAAATTTTAGTAAAAGGTGAAAATGTAATGTTGGGTTATTGGAATAATGAGGAAGAAACTAACAAAGTTTTAATAGATGGTTGGTTACATACAGGAGATATTGGAATTTTTGAGAATGGTTACTTAAAAATTACTGACAGAAAAAAAGATATTTTGATTACTCCTGGTGGAGATAATATTTCTCCAGTTAAAATAGAAAATGAATTATCAAATTCAAAATTCATTGATCAATCAATCGTCTATGGAGATAATAAACCGTATTTAGTTGCTTTATTAGTTTTATCTGATGACAATATAAATGCAACACAAGATCAAATTAAAAAAGAATTAGAAATTATAAATAAAAACCTTTCAAAAATAGAACAAATAAAAAAATTTTTTATAATTAATGAAAAATTTTCAATTGAAAATGGAATGCTAACTCCAACTTTAAAACTTAAAAGATATAAAATAGTTACAAAATATAAAAATCAATTTGAAAAACTTTATTAAAAAGTTTTAAAAAAACACTTTATTAATAGCGATTTATTTAACTTTTTTAATTAATAAAAAAAAATTAAAAAAAAATTATTTTTTAAATTTTTTTCAAAAAATTATATGTTTGACATAACTAAGCAAAAAAAATAAAAATTAGTTATTAACGAATCATAAAGATTCGTTTATAAAAAAAGGGAGCTAAAGATGGCTAAAAGAAGAAAAAAAGCTGCTAAAAAGAAAACTAAGAAAAAAGCTAAGAAAAAAGCTAAGAAGAAAAAAAGAAGATGAACCTGTTTTTCTAAATTTCTTTTTAAAGCTTTATCAAGTTTTTTTTGTGCATCTTCTAAGTTTGAACCCATTACTATTTGGAACTCAGTTAATAATCTCTCATATGCTTTTTCAAAAAGTTGTCTCTCACTATAAGACTGATCAATCATAATATCATCACCTTTGTTTAAATCTCTCACTACTTCTGCTAAATCATAAATTTTTCCTGATGAAATTTTGGCCTCATATTCTTGTGCTCTTCTACTCCACATAGATCTTTTAATTTTTGGCTTACTTTTTAAAATGCTCACACACTTATTTATCTGGTTTATAGTTGCTAAAGGTCTTAAATGAGATTGTTTATTTACCGGAACCATTCCATTTGCCTTATCTTTTTCAAATTTAAGAATGTAAGTTTCAACATCAATTCCTCCAATATTAATTTTTTTCGTTTCTATAATTTGTCCAACACCATGTTTTGGATAGACTACGTAATCTTTTGCTTTATACAATTTCTTTTCAGAATCCTGTTTTTTTACTTTTTTAATTTCCGGTTTTTGTTCATTATTTTTAGGTATCCTGTGAAGATCTGTTTTAGTTTCTGTTTTAACTTTTTTTTCTTTTTTAATTTTTTTTATTACTTTTTTTTTAACTATTTCTTTAATTACCTTTTTTTTCTTTACAATATTTTTTGGTTTGATAGCTTTTTTTATTACTTTGGTTTTTTTCTTAGCAACCTTTTTTGATTTTTTCTTATTCAAGATTTTCTTTAAAATATTTTTCATACTTGTCTTTTACATCTTTAAATTGTTCATGATCCTCTGGAGGATTTTTTTTTTCGCTTATGTTTGGCCAAATATCTGCATATTTTTTGTTTATATCAAGCCATTTACCGTTTTTATCATCATTATCTGATATTATGGCGTCCACTGGACATTCCGGCTCACAAACGCCACAATCTATACACTCATCAGGTTTAATTACAAGCATATTTTTTCCTTCATAAAAGCAATCCACTGGGCATACTTCAACACAATCCATCAATTTACATTTGATACATTTATCATTTACTAAATATGTCATGCTTTTTTTTGACTAACTTTCTCTTTAATATCACCTACAACTTTTGGATCTAGATAAAGTAAACCAGAAATTCTTCTCATTAAATTTGTTTCATACATATCAGCGTCTTCATCAGAATAAATAATATCCCATAAAGCCTCTATTATTATTTTTTTATCTGTCTCATCTATATTTTTAATCTCTCTAGTAAAATCAAGAATCTGGTTAGAGTCTTTTTCTTTTTGTTCAGCATCTTGAATTATTTCGTCAATTTCGTGAGCATTAGCTCCCATTTCAACTACTGCATCTTTAATAATTTTTTTTTCTTTATCAGTATAATTCTCATCAATTTTCGCAGAATGAATTAATAAACAGGCTACTGCCATTATAGATGGGTGATTATTTTCCTTTTCAGTTGTATCTTTTTTAAAAATATTAAACATTATTTTAAATTAAGCTGAGACAGAACTTTAAATGGATTATCCTTAAAATTCTTATTATTATTTCTCTTTATTATTTTTTTTAACGGGATGTACTTAAAATATAAATCATTACTTTTTTCATAAGTTTTATAATTCATTTTCTTAATTAATTTCACAAAATTTTCTTTATTACAACCTAACAAATTTAACATTTCAGGAATTAATTTAATCTCTTTAACTTTATCATCTGATTTAGTATTAAAAATCATAAGAAATAATCTCTCCAAAATATCTATTCTAACATATAATTTTTCGAACTTTTCAAAACCACACAAAAGCATTAGATTCTTGTTAAGTATTTTTTTTTCCTCTAAAAAGTTTAACCCAAACGTAGGAGGTACAAAATCTAAATTTTTCTCATTAAATATTTTCCATAAAAGAATTCTCAATGACACTGAACTTGGTTTAAATAATTTAAATAAAAAAATATGATATCTTCCAAATTTGACCCCTAAGTTTCTCATTTTTCTTCTTTCATCTTGGTTAAGTTTATTTAAATAGCCCAATACCTCATCTCTTTTTACAACTCCATTATTTTCATAAAGATGGTATGCCAAAGCTCTTAATTCTGAATTATTATCCTTAACATTTTTTAAATCTATCAAACTTTTTAGCTCTGTTTCAATTTTACTGTTTACCCAGTTCTGTAGATAAGAGCTCAGTCTTATTTTTTCGTTATTCTCAATCATTTCATCAATAATTAATTGAGTCTGTGGATTAAGATAATCAGAACCAGGTATTAATTTTGCTATTTGATTATTTTTCCAATAAATTTTAAAATCGTCTTTTAATTCAATTAAACCAGTATCAATTATCTGTGTAATTCTTTTGATAATTTCAGGAACGACATTTTGTCTTGCAGCCTTCTTTAATGATTTTATATCTGCATCTAACGTATCGACTTTTAGATCTAATTCTAATTTGAGACCTTTTAAGCGGCCAATATATTGCTGATTAATCATCACCTTCTCATCATTAATAATTTCAGTTTCAAACATGATATCTTGTTTTAAGCCTCTTGCTAAAACGCTTGCTCTTTTATCAATAAATGTTTTAGTTAATTCTTCGTGAAGTCTATCTGATAGTTTATCTTCCAGATTTTTTGTTCTTTCTATCCAATAGTCTTGATTTTCAACCCAATTTGACTTATTCGATACGTAAGCCCATGTTCTCACACTAGCAATTCTATTTGATAAAGAGTCTACATTTCCATCCATTTTGTCCAATAATGACAGTTGTTCTTTCATATAATGATTTGGAACTTTTTTATCTCCATTCGTTAAAAAATTAAAGATCTTACTCACTACTTCAAAATGATGACCGTAAGTTTTCTTTACAAAATCGGGTATTTGACAACATTCCCATAGTATCTTTAAAATTAAAGTATTATCTTGAATTTCAATATTTGTAGTTTCTTTCAAAAAATATTTTAATACTTTTTCATCTTGGCATTCACTTATTCTTCTTAACCAATCATTACAAGGCCTCTCTTCTAAAGATTTTAATAATGAGTCTTTATTTTCAAAATTTAAGTTTGAATTTCTCCAAAAGATTGTCTGAATATCAGGAAAGCTATGATTTTCTAATGCCTCAATCTCTTCAGGTCCAATTTCTTTGCATTCACCAGTTGTACCAAATGTACCATCATTTAAATATCTTCCTGCTCTTCCTGCAATTTGTCCGGTTTCAGAAATGTTTAATTTTCTTAATTTTTTACCATCAAATTTTTTTAAATTTGAAAAATAAACATTATCTAGATCCATATTTATTCCCATTCCAATTGCATCAGTAGCAACTAAATAATCAACGTCACCAGATTGATATAAATTTACTTGTGCATTTCTTGTTTTTGGACTAAGTGAACCCATCACAATTGCTGCCCCTCCTTTTTGTCGTCTTATTAACTCAGCGATTGCGTATACTTCCTCTGTAGAAAAAGCAATCACAGCACTTTTCCTCTCAATTCTCGAAATTTTCTTATGACCTCCAAATGATAATTTTGATAATCTCTCTCTATTTTTAAATTCAATATCATCATCAAGTTTTTGTATAATTTTTTTTATCGAGTTTGATCCCATTAACATTGTGAGTTTTTCACCTCTCATATTTAATAATCTATCTGTAAAAATATGACCTCTTTCATGATCATTGCACATTTGTATCTCATCGATACCCACAAACTCTAAATTCTTGTCTAAAGGCATTGATTCAACAGTGCATAAAAAATATTTAGCATTTATTGGAATAATTTTTTCTTCACCAGTGATTAAAGCTACTTTTGATGGATCAATTTTTTTAGTTATCTTATCGTACACTTCTCTTGCTAAAAGCCTCAATGGAAAACCGATCATTCCGGAGTCAAAAGAAAGCATAGTTTCAATCGCAAGAAAGGTCTTTCCAGTATTTGTAGGTCCAAGAACTGCAGTGATTTTATTTTTTGTCATTTCTAGCTTTGGTGTGATTTTTTTTACCAGTACTATATGTTGTTACCTATAAAGAACAAAAATGGGCTAAAACTAGTCCGAATCGTCGAGGAAAAAGTTCTCATTTTTATTATTTAATGTTTTAAGGTTATCATAATTTCAAAAAATTAAATATATTTTTTTATGCCTCAGAAATTATGGGAAGCTGATTCTAAAACTAAAACAAAATCGAATTTATTTGAGTTTGAAAAATTTTTAGCAAAAAAATTTAATTACGAAGCTAAGAAAAATTACAAAAAGTTGTTTGATTGGACAATTAAACATCCAAAATCATTTTGGTCTTCAGTATGGGAATTTTCAAATATTAAAGGTATCAAAAAAGATGAATTTTACTTTCCTAAAGAAATCATTAAAAGCAAATTTTTAGTAAAATCCAAATTAAATTATGCAGAGAACCTTTTATCAAAAAATGATGACTCAAAAGCTGTAACTTTTATTAGTGAAAATGGATATAGAGAGGAAAAGTCATGGAAAGAATTAAATAATAACACCTTAAAATTTATTAATTTTTTAAATGAAAATAAAATAAAAGAAAAAGATAGAATTGCAGCATATACAGTAAATCAAATTGAGACAGTTGAAGGTTTTTTAGCAACTAGCGCAATAGGAGCCATATGGTCATCATGTTCTCCAGATTTTGGAACACAAGGTGTTATAGAAAGATTTTCCCAAATTAAACCAAAACTTTTAATCATCACTGATAGATACTATTATAATGGTAAAGAAATTAATATTATCGATAGACTACCTGCCATTCTCAAGAAAATAAAATCTATTAAATGTGTTCTAATTATCAATTATCCAGGTAAAAAAAATTTAAAACAAAAAAAGGTAAAAGGAGTAAACTTTTTTTATTATAATAAGTTGAGAGATTCAAAAGAAAAGAAATTTCAATTTAAAAAATTCGATTTTGATAAAGAATTAGCAATTTTATATTCAAGTGGAACTACAGGCAAACCAAAGTGTATATGTCACAGAGCCGGTGGCGTTTTACTTCAACATTTAAAAGAACACAAACTTCACTGTAACGTAAAACCAGGTGATAATGTATTTTATTTCACTACTTGTGGATGGATGATGTGGAATTGGCTAATGACTTTTTTAGCATCTAAGGCCTCAATAGTTCTTTTTGATGGTTTTCCAATGTATAAAAGAAGTGATTTGCTTCTAAAAATAGCTGAAAAAGAAAAAATTTCCCTATTTGGCATAAGTGCAAAATATATTGATCAATTAAAAAAATTAAATTTAAATATAAAGACTAAGTATAAACTAAAATATCTTAAAACTATTTGTTCTACTGGATCACCGTTATCATCTGATGGCTTTGATTATGTTTACAAGAATATAAAAAAGAATGTTCATTTAGCGTCTATTGCAGGTGGCACAGACCTTGTTTCATGTTTTGTATTAGGAAATATTTACTCTCCTGTTTTTAGAGGTCAAATTCAAAATAACGGATTAGGAATGAATACAGATGTTTTTTCTGAAAAAGGAAATTCTTTAGTTAATAAAAAAGGTGAATTAGTTTGTAAATCACCATTCCCTTCAATGCCAATTTATTTTTGGAATGATAAAAATAATAAAAAATATAAATCTGCTTATTTTGAAAAATATAAAAATGTTTGGCATCACGGAGATTATGCAGAAAGAAAAACTAACGGTGGATATGTTATTTATGGAAGATCTGATGCAACACTTAATCCTGGGGGTGCTAGATTAGGTACTGCAGAGATTTACTCTATTGTTGATAAATTCAAAGAAGTAAAAGAGTCTATAGTTATTGGACAGTCGTGGGATAATGATGTGAGAATCATATTATTCATAGTTCTAAAAAAACCTAAAACACTAAATGAGATTTTATCTCTTAAATTAAAAAAGGCTATTCGTCAGAATGCATCTCCACGCCACGTACCAAAAAAAATAATTGAGGTCTCAGATATTCCTAGAACAAAAAATGGAAAAATAGTTGAACTTGCAGTTAAAAACATCATTGAAGGAAATAAAATAAAAAATATTCAAGCATTAATTAATCCATCAGTTTTATCTGAATATAAAAATATAGAAGAACTTAAAAAACCATAATTTTATTTAAATTTATATAGACAACAATATTTGATTGTTATTAAATAGGTCTAATAACTAATAGATTGGAGAAAATATGTTTAAAAATTTATTTAAAAGTTCTCTAATGATTTTATTTTTGATGATAGGTTTATCAGGTAAATCATTTGCACAAGAACTTAAATTTTTTACAATTGGTACAGGTGGTACCGCTTATACTTATTATCCAGTTGGTGGAATGATTGCTAATGCAATTTCAAAACCACCAGGATCTAGAGAATGTGGTAAAGGTGGAAGCTGTGGAGTAACAAATCTGATTGCATCAGCAGTTTCATCAAGAGGATCAGTTGATAATGTAAATGCAATAATTTCAGGATTAAGAAATTCAGGCTTTGCACAATCAGACGTTGCTTATTGGGCCTATACTGGCACTGGAACAATGGAAGGAAAAGAACCTGCTAAAGACCTGAGGACTATTGCAGCTCTTTTTCAAGAACATATACATTTAGTAGCACTTAAGAAAAGTAATATTAATTCAGTGAAAGACTTAAAAGGAAAAAGAGTTTCACTAGATGAACCTGGATCTGGAACATATGTTGATGCTAAGTTAATATTAGAGTCTAATGGATTAAGCACAAGCGATGTAAAAGCTGAAGCTTTAAAAGGTAAAGCTGCAACGGATGCTTTAAGAAATGGAAAAGTTGATGCAATTTTTGTTGTTGCAGGCTATCCAACTGGTGCAATTGTTGAGCTAGCGTCTGCAGTTGATATTAAATTAGTACCAATTGATGGTGCAGGAGCTAAAGCACTGACCTCAAAATATGGTTTTTTCTCAGAAAGCCCAATTCCTTCAGGAACTTATGAAGGTGTGGATCAAGTTAATACTGTAGCAGTAGGTGCTCAATGGTTTACGTCAGCTAAAGAAGATAGTGAATTAATTTACCAAATTACAAAGGCTTTATGGAATAAAGAGTCAAGAAAGCTTATGGACGTTGGTCATGCTAAGGGAAAAACTATAACACCTGATACAGCTCTTTCTGGAGTAGGTGTACCACTACATCCTGGTGCAGAAAAGTTCTATAAAGAAGCAGGACTTTTAAATTAAATCTTAAAAATCAATTTGCCCTAGATCAATTAGATCTAGGGCATTATTATGTCTCAATTTAATATTTCACCAGATGAAGTTGCAAAACTTGAAGATAAATTTGAGATAAAAAGTAATGAAAGAAAGTTAAAAAATTTCTTAAAAAAATTGACCTTTGTTGCTTTGGTTACAATGTCAATTTACCATTTTTATGCTTCAGGATTTGGAACTATAAGAGATATTCTTCATAGAGGTATTCATATTTCTTTTGTTGTTGGTCTTGTATTTTTATTTTATGGATGGAAAAGTTTTGCAGATAAACAATCTAAAAATAAAGTTCCCATAATAGACATTTTTTTTTCTATATTAGTTGTTGTAACCGCACTTTATTTGCCATTATTGCCCCCAGAAATATTAGCTAGCAGAGTCGGAAATCCTTCCAACACCGAAGTTATTATGGGTTCAATTCTTATTATTTTAACATTAGAGGCTGCAAGAAGATCAATAGGATACACACTACCATTAATATGTATAATATTTATGATTTTTGCACTTTATGGTCCTATTTTTCCTGGAGCTTTAAAACATGGTGGTAGTAGTTGGGCTGGTTTTGTAAATCATATTTATATAACCAATCAAGGAATTTATGGAATTGCTGTGGGAGTCATGGCTCAATATGTATTTTTATTTATTCTGTTTGGTGTCCTTGCAACAAGAATAGGTTTAGGTCAATTATTTATTGATTTAGCGATGGTAATAGCTGGAAGATACTCTGGAGGACCAGCAAAAGTTGCAATTTTTTCCTCAGCTTTTCTTGGAACTATATCTGGCTCTTCAATTGCAAATACAGTTACAACTGGTTCTCTTACAATTCCAGCAATGAAAAAAGTTGGTTACCCTCCACATTTTTCTGGTGCCGTTGAAGCCACAGCTTCTACTGGAGGA
>LULJ01000488.1_pt1 | contig 24744 bp, 28 predicted proteins | sample 728171 | NCBI WGS metagenome assembly LULJ01 (sample SAMN03860292, study PRJNA289734) | marine metagenome | biome: seawater column; feature: ocean; material: water; isolation source: Red Sea water column Station 169 - depth 25m | place: Saudi Arabia: Red Sea | collected 2011-10-15 | depth 25 m
ACCTCACCTTTTCACCCTTACCAAAAAATTTGGCGGTATATTTTCTGTTGCACTTTCCGTAAGCTCACGCTTCCCAGGTGTTACCTGGCGCCCTGCTCTATGAAGTCCGGACTTTCCTCTAAAAAAATTAGCGATCATCCAACCAACTCAAGTACATTATAATGATTTTTTAACTTTGTATGAGTTTTTTATAGATATCTCTTTTATTTTCACCTGTAATCAAAGAAATTAATTTTGCTGATTCTGATGCAGAGAGTTTTGATAAAAACTTATCTTTTATTTCCTTATCAATTAAAAATTGATGATTTTTATTTTTTATACCTTGAAGAACTACCACAATTTCCCCTCTAATGTTGATTTGTTTTTTTTGTATTAACATATTAATGTCTGAAATTTTACCTCTAAAAATTTCTTCATGAATTTTTGTCATCTCTTTGCATATTGAGATAAGCCTACTATCATCAGTAAATTCTATTAAGTGAGAAATTGTTTTTTCTATTCTCTTTGTTGACTCAAAAAAGACTATAGTCTTTTCATCATTCGCAACACTTTCAAAAAAATTTTCTTGATCTGATTTTTTTCTTGGGACAAAACCATAAAAAGAAAATTTATTTGTTGGAAGTCCAGACATTATCAATGCACTAATCACTGAAGATGGACCAGGAATAAGGGTGTATTTAATATTATTTTTAATACATTCTTGGATGAGTTTGTAACCAGGATCAGAAATAACCGGAGTACCAGCATCAGAAACAATAGATATAGTTTTATTTTGTTTTAATCTTTTGATGATTGTTCTGTTTACCTTCAATTCGTTGTGTTCATAAAAACTTTGAGACCCGACTTTGATTTTTATAAACTTTAAAAGTTTTTGAACTTTTCTTGTATCCTCAGAATACAAATAATCAGAATTTCTTATTACATCAATTGCTCTTAGTGATATATCATTTAAATTACCAATAGGAGTTGAGATAAAATTTAACATTATTAAGAATCTAAAATATGAAAATTAGCTTAACATTAATTTTTACACTTTTGATGATTTTTATTTCATCTTGCAGCTCTGCACCTTCGAGCAGTATGAAGCAAAAAATTATAAACTTAAGTATTGAAACTAATGATAAAAATAAAGAGTTAATTATTGAAAGTCTCCTTGTAAATAAGCAAAAATTTAACATTAATTTTCAAGATGAAAATTCATATCTTCTGGAAAATAATGTTCTAAACTCAAAGCTAAAATATTTCTGTAAAGGTTTTCTAGACGATCAAAAAGATTTACTGGAAAAATTGATTTTTCAAGATAAAGCTAATAAAGATAAAAAGGTTTTAGTCATTTTTTCAAAGGAACAAACTCCAATAGCAAAAAAATTAAAAGAGAAGTATCCAAATGAAGATTATTATTTAATGAAAGAGGGTGATTATGAAATTCAAATTAAAAAATTACTTGATATTGGATCAAGTTCTTCAAGATTTTTGAAGTTATCTCAACTTGATAAGAATATTGAAATTTCTCATACACCAAGGATTAAAAATAATATCTCAAATATATATTTTTTAATGAACTACGAGATAGGGAAAACAATAGTACCCTTTTTTAGAAGTTACGCTATTAATCTAGATTTTTATTCATCAACTGAAATTTTTCATGATGCTTTAGATTTTAAAAAATTATTAGACTTTGAGAAAACATACATACCCATCACTGATAAAATGATTAAAAATCTATCTAATAAAAATAGTTTCAACCTCCAAGATAATATTGCAATTACACTAATTAATGACTACATCGAAATTGAAAAAATATATCAACATAATCTTTTTAGAGAAAACTTTATACCAAGCTCAGGTAATAAGATCGTTAAAAAAAACAATTGTGTTAAACGTGATTTAAATTTATGGCAGATATCGTCTGATAATTTTATTCAGATTTAAGATCTCTCTCTATTGATGACAAACTGTCAAGGAATCCTGGTCTATCAAATACAGTATTTTGATAATCAATGATAGGTTTGAGATGTCTGTTTATTGGAAGTTTTATCCCCAGGGATGGAAGACGCCAAAGAATAGGTCCCAAACAGCAGTCAACTAATGTAAACTCATCATTCATAAAGAACTTAAACTCTTTAAATGTTGGAGCAACAGAAGATATTTCATAAAGTAATTCTTCTCTAATTTTCATAAGTTCTTTTTCAGACTTATTGGCAATAACTAAAGCATCAATCATTGGGCACCATTCTCTATCAATTCTTAACATTAATGTCCTACAATTTGCACGAGCTACAGGATAAACAGGAAGCAGAGGTGGATGAGGGAATCGTTCGTCTAAATATTCCATTATTACTGTCGGATCATGAATAGCTAATTCTCTATCAACTAGAATTGGAAGCTTCATATATGGACTTATTGATAGAATATCTTCAGGTGTTTCTTCTGGTTTAGCCTCGTTTATCTCAGCGGAAATATCTTTTTCAGCTAAAACAATTCTAACTCTTTGACTGTAATGATCGTCTCTATCTGAATATAAAATCATTTTTTCCCTATTAATTTTTATTATAGTCTTTATGGAACTCCCGATAAAGCAGTAAAGAAAGAGCAGTAAATATTAAGAAATAAAATACCACATACCACCCAATTCTCTCTCTTGTTGCTTTTATAGGCTCGCCAACATAAACCAGGAAATTTGTAAGATCATAGATTAGTGAGTCAAATTCCTCTTTTGTCAATTTCCCAGTACCATTTTCTACCTCCAAGAATCCACATTTTTCTTGCATTATTGTATTTCCGTTAGGATCTCTTTTTTCTCCTCCATTAGGAGCAACTACTGGAATATTTTTACAAACAAGTCTTTGGTTTCCTTGGAGTTCAAGAAGAACATTTGGCATAGCTGTTCCTGGGTAAACAAGGTTATTAACGCCATACTGTTTTGATGAGTCCTCATAGTAAGCTCTCAGGTATGAGTAAATCCAGTCATCTCCTTTATATCTTGATACCAAAGTAAGATCTGGGGGTGTTACACCAAACCAATTTGCAGATTCTTCTGAAGGCATTGCTCCAATCATTAAATCTCCTGATTTAATTGATTTATCAAAAACAAGATTTTCAAAAAATATATCTTCTGGAATTTGTAGATCACTTGCAACTCTACCCCATCGTGAGTACTTTAGTGAATGGCAACCATAGCAATAATTAATATAGGTTGAAGCACCCCTTTGAAGAGATTCAAAGTTATTGAGTGAATATTTAAATTCATCACATTCTCCATAATCTTTGCAGGGACCTCCCTCAGCAGATAATGCTGTCGCAGAATATGAAAACAAAATAATAAAAGTTAAGAGTAAAAATTTGTCTTTAAAAGTTCCTTCTAAAATCATAATCTTTCAGGAACAACTCCAGTTTTTTCATATTTTGTGTAAATAGGCATTAGAAGAAAAAATGCAAAATAAATGACTGTGCATATGACGCTCATTGTTTTCCTAACTTCAGTAACACCAACTGTGCCTAAATATCCAAGAGTTAAAAAACTAACACCAAACATCGTTATGGCAATTTTGCTGAAAATTCCTTTATATCTTATTGAAGCAACTTTACTTCTATCAAGCCATGGAACTACAAAAAAAATCGCAACAGCGGCAGCCATAACAATTAGACCACCAAGTGGGTCAGGAATTGCTCTTAACATTGTGTAAAAAGGTGCGTAATACCAAACTGGAGCTATATGATCAGGTGTTACTAAAGGATTTGCTTCCTGAAAATTTGCCATTTCTATAAAATATCCTCCACCCTCTGGGAAAAAAAACATAATAATTGAAAATACTGTCATAAAAACGCCAATAGCTACTAATGCATTCAAAACTTTATATGGAAAAAATGGAACACTATCTAGTGGTACGCCATCTTCGTCTAAATATTTTTCAATATCTACTCCTTCAGGATTTCCAGCACCGACCTCGTGTAAAGCAACTAAATGAAGAAAAACCAATGCAATAAGCACTAAAGGCAGTGCAACAACGTGTAAAGCAAAAAATCTTGATACAGTAATTCCAGATATGTAATAGTCACCTCTTACCCAAAGCTCAAGTGACTCACCAATATAAGGAATGGCTCCAAAAAGTGAAATTATTACTTGCGCACCCCAGTAAGACATTTGACCATACGGTAAAACATATCCTAAAAAACCTTCTGCCATCATGGCTAGATAAATTGTGCAACCAAAAATCCATACTAACTCTTTGGGCTTTTGATATGATCCGTAGAGCAATCCTCTAAACATGTGTAAATATACAACAGCAAAAAATAATGATGCGCCTGTTGTATGCATATAACGAATGACCCATCCATAGTCTACATCTCTCATGATGTACTCTATCGATGAAAAAGCCTGTTCTTCAGTATTTGAGTAAGGCATTATAAGCCAAATACCCGTTACGATCTGAATAATTAAAGTTACCGCAGCAAGTGCTCCAAAAAGGTACCAAAAGTTAACTTTTGATGGAACAGGATGTTTTGAAAGATGCCTTTCAAAAGTATTCACAATAGGCAATCTATCATTGACCCAATTAAAAAACTTTCCAGCAATTGCACTCATTTTATAACTCCTTATCTTCTCCTATGGTTAGAATACTTCCTTCAAACATATGTGGTGGTACAAGCAAATTAGTTGGTGCAGGAACTCCCTTGAAAACTCTTCCAACAATATCAAACATTGAACCGTGACATGGACAAAAAAAACCACCATTCCAAGTTGCATCCCATGGCTTTGGTTCAACCTCTGGAAAATATTTTGGTGCACAACCCAAATGAGTACAAACACCTGAAAAAACTGAGTATTCAGGACTTTTAGATCTAGAAGCATTAATACCTTTGTAAGGCTCATCTATTAGGTCTGAGTTAGGGTCTGCCAACTTTGGTATCGCAATATCTAAATTTGCTATGCTTTCTTTGGTATGTCTCACAATAAAAACTGGTTGTTTTCTCCAAGAAACTTGAATTTGCTGTCCAAACTGCATTTTTGATACATCTAATTTTACTGGAGCACCCGCCGCTTTTGCTTTAGCACTAGGGTTCCAAGCAGCTATAAAAGGAGTAGCTGCGAAAGGTAATCCAGATAAGCCGACAGCGCTAGTTAAGCCAATTAACACTTTTCTTCTAGTTTTATCTTTTTCTTGCATTTAGGATGTGTGCCACTCAAATAACGACAGCATTATAACATAATAATGTAATATAAAATTCACTTATAATTAAAAATAAGTATATCTATATTAGTAAATTATCTTTTAGAAAATTGTTTACTTTTTCTTGCTTTTGCTAATCCAGGTTTCTTTCTTTCGACTTTTCTTGAATCTCTAGTAAGCAATCCAGCCTTCTTTAATTGAGGCCTCAATTCCTGATCATATGATGTTAGAGCCCTTGAAATACCATGTCTAATTGCGCCTGCTTGACCAAAACTTCCACCGCCTTTAACTTTTACGTCAATGTCAATTTTTTCACTTAGCTCAACAAGTTCCAGGGGTTGCATTACTAACATTTGTGCAACTTTTCTGCCAAAATAGTCCTCTAGTTTCCTATCATTTACAGAAATATTTCCTTTTCCTTTTTTTAAATAAACTCTTGCAGAAGAAGTCTTTCTTCTTCCTGTAGCATAAAAAATATCTTTACTCATCAGCTCAAGTTCCATTTAGATGGCTGTTGAGACTCATGATCATGCTTAGGCCCCCTAAAAACTTTAAGTTTTTTTATTATTGACTTACCTAATTTATTTTTAGGAAGCATTCCTTTGACAGCCTCTTCTATAATTCTTTCAGGATGTTTCTCATTAAGTTCTTTAAATGTTTGAGATTTTAAACCGCCTGGATAAAGAGAATGTTTATAGTATTTTTTATTTTCAAACTTAGAACCTGTTACACATATCTTTTCGGCATTAATAACAACAACATAATCACCGCTATCTACATGAGGAGTATAAGTTGGCTTATCTTTACCTCGAATTCTATCAGCAATTTTTGTTGCCATTCTTCCAAGAACAAGATCAGTTGCATCCAATACAAACCAATTTCTTTGAATATCTTCTTTTTTGAGAGAATATGTTTTCATAATCATTTTATTTAAGAAGCGAATATTAATGTTTAGACACAAATATATCAATATAAATATGTTAATTTTTATTTCTATTTATGTTAAAAAAATATTCCTTGTTTTGCATTTCAGCAAGTCTGCTATTACATCTTAACCAAAGATTATTAATTTTATTTCCCAAATAAATTTTATTTTTATCAAAATTATTGAAGAAGAATTTTATTTTAGTTTTATTTGCATAGGCTATATCTATAAAAGAAATAAACCTTCGAATAATATCAATTTGTTCGTCATCAGTAGAAACAAAATTACTTATAAAAATCCAGTCAAATTTAATGGAAATATATTTATAGTCTTTTGAGTGAGTAGGTTCTTTGAAAAATTTGTTAAACTCGATCCATAGAATATTTTTAGAAACATGTTTGCATGAAAACTCTCTTCCATTAATTTTGATTTTATTTGGTTTGAGATTTTCTACGCTAAAATTTTTTTCAATAAATTTGAATATTTGATTGTCATCTATGACATTAAATTTTTTATAATCTTCAAATTCGATAATATTTCTAGTTCTGTAATCAATTTCACCCTCTAAGTTAAAAATTTTAATTTTTGTTAATACTTTATCAAAAGATTTAATAAATTTTTCTCTTTGAAGACCTTCTTTATATAACTTCTTAGGATGAGAGTTTGAAGTGATCATTAACTTAGTATTATTCTCAATAACCATTTGTAGTAAATCTCCAATGACCATTGCGTCAGCAACGTCCTCAACTTGAAATTCATCAATAAAGATAATACTCGTATTTTTTGTTAATTTTCTTGCGACTTTTTTTAATGGATTCTTATGTCCAGAATTTAAAACAAGTTCTTGGTGTATGAAGTCGATTAGCTCAATATAATGAAAACTTTTACTATCATTTCTTCTTTTTAATTTTAGATAAGTTTTAGAGATTAGAGTTTTACCTCTTCCCACATCACCCCAAATATATATTCCAAAACTCTCTTTTAAAAAAAATTTATTTAAAGAAAATTTTTTAAAAAATTTAATATCTGAAAGCGCGTTTATGAGCTTAATTTGATTTAAATCTGGCTCAGCTCCTTGGTTTTTTAGTTCATCAATGATATTTTGAGTTATTGACATTATGAGATTATTTCAAAAAAAATTTATACATTACCCACTAGTTATATTAGTAATATTTTTATGTTTGTGGTATTTCATAACCAATAGTAACAGTAAATTAGTGTCTGCATCAGAAAAATCAATTCCATCTGTTGTGACAATTTCTTCAAACAATTATTCATTTCCAAAAAATAGGAGTGGCATTGGATCTGGCGTAATTTTTTCAAAGGATGGATATATTGTTACAAATCTTCATATCATCTCTGGAGAAGATATTAATGTGCAACTCTCGAATGGAAAAATTTTTCAAGCAAAAATCATAGGCTTAGATAAAAATACTGATATTGCAATATTAAAAATCTCACCAGATGAAGATCTTGAGCCAATAAAATTTTCAAACTCTGATGACTTGAAGATTGGCGATAGAGTTCTAGCTATTGGAAATCCTTACGGAATTGGTATTTCAGTTTCAAATGGCATTATAAGCGCTACTGGAAGAGATTATGGAAATCCATATCTTCAACTGATACAAACAGATGCAGCTATAAATCCAGGAAATTCAGGTGGAGCCTTAATAAATGAAAAAGGTAACTTAATTGGTATAAATTCAAAAATTTTTTCAAGAACAGGAGCATATCAAGGTATTGGATTTGCAATACCATCAAATTTAGTTGTTCAAACTGCATCTCAGCTTATTAAGTTTGGTGAAGTAAAAAGTTTTTGGATAGGGAACTTTAGAGTGGGTAAAGTTAGAATCAAAAAAAATAATAATTTTATAGACGGGTTAAGAATTATTGAGATGGAAAATAAAGGGCCTCTTTTTGAAAAGGGTGTCAAGACAAACGATATATTGGTTAGTATTAATAATGAGAATGCCAGTTGGGCAAATCTTACAAGCTCGTTAAAATTTGCAACATTGGGTGAGAATTTAAGTATGGAAATTATAAATCAAAAAGGTGAGTTAACTAAGATCAATTTTGAGACAAAAATCTAACTAGGCAGTCTTACAATGTTTGCCCCTAAATAATTTAATTTTTCTTCAATTCGTTCATATCCTCTATCAATATGATAAATTCTATCTACAATTGTTTCTCCTTTTGCACATAATCCAGCAAGAATTAGACTTGCGGATGCTCTTAGATCAGTAGCCATTACTTCTGCACCAGACAAAGATTTAACACCTTTAATGATTGCATGGTTACCATTGACAGAAATATCACACCCCATTCTATTTAATTCGAGTATGTGCATAAACCTGTTTTCAAACACAGTCTCATATATGTTTGCAGTTCCATTTGATATTGCATTTATTACTGAAAATTGAGCTTGCATGTCAGTAGGAAATTCAGGGAATGGTGCTGTGGTTATATCAACTGGATTTGGAACATCTTTATTCATACAAATTGAAATAGCATTGTTTTGATATTCAATTTCGGCCCCAGCATCTTTAAGCTTGTCAATAACTTTCATTAATCTATTTGGATTTATGCCCTCAATTGTAATATCTCCTTTAGTAACTGCTGCTGCTGCAAGATAAGTACCTGCTTCGATTCGATCAGCTGGTATCTCAAAATTCGTCCCAGTTAAGTTATCAACACCCTCTATTGTAATTCGATCTGAACCAGCACCATCAATTTTTGCACCCATAGAGTTAAGCATATTGGCTAAATCGATAATCTCAGGTTCTTTCGCAACATTTGTTAAAGTTGTTTTACCTTCTGCAAGGGCTGCTGCCATCATTATATTTTCAGTACCTGTAACAGTTATACCATCAAATTTTATTTCTGCTCCTATAAGTCTTTTTGAGGATGCCTCAATATATCCATTTTTTAATTTTATTTTTGCTCCCATTTTTTCTAAAGAATCAAGATGATAATTAACTGGTCTTGACCCAATTGCACAACCTCCAGGTAATGCAATTTTTGCCTTTCCGTATTTTGCAACCAATGGCCCTAAAACTAAAATTGATGCACGCATGGTTTTGACCAATTCATATCTTGCTTCAGTATCTTTAAGATCTTTTGAAGAGATAGTGAAGTTCATATTTTCATCCAAAATAATATCCGATCCCATAGACCCTAAAAGCTCAAACATTGTTGTTATATCTTGAAGATATGGAAGATTTCTTAAAGTAACTTTTTCATCAGACAAAATCGTCGATGCAATCATCGGCAAGGCTGCATTTTTTGCGCCTGAACATGTGATTTTTCCAGAGAGTTGACTCCCTCCTCTGATTAACAACTTCTCCATTTTAGAAAGTCTTTGTCTCTAAACTTAAAGCATGTAATTCGCCTGATTGAAATTTATCTTCCAAAAGCCTCATGACCATTTTATGTTGGTCTATAAGTGACATACCTGAAAAAGCACTAGAAGTAACAATTACCCTCAAATTACATGAATCACCCTCAAAGATACACTTTGCATCATCAATGTTAGCAGTAATAATTTTTTTAATTATTTCTTCCATATTATGAAATGCCTGCATCACCTGCATCAGAAACCCAATTTTTTAGAGTAAGTTTAATGTCTTCATTATGAGAAATAGCAAGAGCTTGAAATTGATTTCTAAAGGTTAAACCCAAATTTACACCATTTATAATAATATTAATAATTTTCCAGCCTTCTTCATGTCTTCTTAATTTGTATGAAATGGGATATTTACTGCTTCCAGTATCAAGAGTCTGTTTTACTTCAACAGCGTTTTTTTCTATAAATGAATAATCCTCTTCAAATTTTGTTGATATAGTCGAATCTCCCCATTGAGCAAGAGTTTCTGCATAAGTATCAAGAAGTGAATCTTTAAAAATTTCAACAAATTCAGCTCTTTGTTCTTTTGTTGCAAGAAGATAATATTTTTTGCCCATTACGCTTGCAGCAACTCTTCTAAAATCAATCATCGGTTCAAAAATATCCTTAATTTTGTTTTCGTAGGCTTCTCTGTCAGACTCAAATAGTTCTGCATTTTTTGTTAGAACTAAAACCATTTGTTGTGCATTAGAATCTATAAAATTATATGGATTATTTTCAATAGCTTGATCAAATTCTTTTAAAGCTTTTAAAGATTTATTATGAGCATCTCTTAAATCTTGATCATCTGATAATTCATTTGCTGTTAAGTTATTAAATATAAATAAAAAAAGAAATAAAAAATTTTTAGGTGTGCCTAACATTGGTCTATTATAACATTACAGATAAAGTAAATTTTTTAATTAATATGAAAAAATATAACTATATAGCCTCTGCAAAGAGAACCTTAAAGATTGAATCCGATTCAATTAAATCATTATCTAATCAGTTAGGTAGCTCATTTGTTAAACTTTGCGATAAGGTGGTAAATTGTGATGGAAAATTTGTAATCATGGGAGTTGGGAAGTCAGGTCATATTGCGCAAAAAATATCTGCAACTTTATCAAGCACCGGTACTCCATCAATATTTATTCATCCAACTGAGGCAGCCCATGGAGATATGGGATTAATAAATAAAAAAGATATTGTTATGCTGATTTCCAATTCAGGCGAAACAGATGAAATTATAAATATTTTATCTTCATTAAAAAGACATACAAAAGAAATAGTTTCATTAACTAGTAATAATAAATCAACCATAGCAAAGTTTGCTGATATAAAGATACAAATAAAGTCTAAAAAAGAAGCCTGTCCTCTTGATTTGGCGCCAACATCTTCCACTACAAATGCATTAGCTTTTGGAGACGCTTTGGCAATAGCTCTGCTTGAAGCAAAAGGCTTCACCAGAAAAGATTTCGCATCATCTCATCCTGCAGGAAAATTAGGAAAAAAACTTATTACACAAGTTCAAGATCTTATGCACAAAGGCAACAAAGTTCCAAAAGTTGATCTAAATACTATTCTAGACGAAGCATTAATTGAGATAACGAAAAAAAATCTTGGCATTACTTTGGTTACAAATAAATCAAAAATAGTTGGAATTTTTACTGACGGTGACTTAAGAAGATGTATTAATAAAAAAATAGATATTCAAAAAACAAAAATTAAAGATGTTATGACAAAAACTTTTAAGACAATCGATTCATAAACATCTAATTATAATTTCAATTTTTTTATTCACGTTTGATGTAAGTTCAAACAATCTCATAAATCACATAAAAATTAAATCTGATAAAGTTGAGTTTATAAAAAATTTGAGAAATGTAAGCTTTTTCTCTAACGTAAATATAAATTCTAGTTATGTTGAAATTTCTGCTAACTCAGCAATTTATGACCAAATAAAAGAAGTAATTTCAATAACAGGTGATCCAAGCTCAATTAGATCGAACAAAAAAAATAACTTTTTTGATGGAGAGGCAGAAACAATACTTTTTTTTAGTGATGAAAAAGTCCACTTAGTTGGAAATGCCTCGATTAAATTCGATAATATCTCTATCAGCTCTAATTTAATCATCTTTAATCCAAAAACTGGCAAGATAACTTCGGATAATTAAAAATGTTAGAAATAAGTAATGTGTTCAAATCGATTAAAGATAAAAAAATTATTTCAGACATATCTTTTAATGTAAATTACGGAGAAATTTTCGGTCTGTTGGGGCCTAATGGAGCAGGCAAAACCTCTACCTTTTACATAATTGCTGGTCTAATACGTGCCGATAATGGGAAAGTAATCCTTGAAAATGAAGATATCTCAATAATGCCAATGCATCTTAGATCTAATCTTGGTTTAAAGTATTTGCCTCAAGAACCCTCTATATTTCTTAATCTTACAGTTAAAGATAACCTATATGGACTTGCCGAACTTTCTTTTAAAAGTAAGGATGATATAAAAAATTTTATAGATGCCTCAATTGAGGAATTTGATCTATCAGAAATCTTAAATTTAAAAGGTAGGCAGTTATCAGGCGGTCAAAGGAGAAAAGTCGAAATTGCTAGGACTCTTGCATCTAAACCGAAAATTATCTTATTAGATGAGCCCTTTGCAGGCATTGATCCAATTGCAATAGAAGATATTAAAAATGTCCTTATAAAGTTGTCAAAAAAGAATATTGGAATTTTAATTACAGATCATAATGTTAGAGAAACTCTGGAAATATGTAATCAAGCTGCGATTATCAATAATGGTGAGCTAATTGCAGAAGGTGATAAAAAAAGTTTGATTAAAAATAATTTAGTAAAAAAGGTCTATCTTGGAGACATGTATTCATAAATGAGTATTATTCTTTCAAAAAACTTAAAACAAAAGCAAAGTGTAAAACTTACACCATCCTTGAAAAAATCAATAGATTTGCTGCAACTTTCAAGATTTGAATTAATTAAAAAAATTGATAAAGAGATAATAGAAAATCCATTTTTGGAAAAAAATGATGCTAATAATGATTATAAAGATTTTAATCACTCTGATTTCAGCTTTGATATAGAGTCCAAGGTAAACTTAAGAGAATTTTTAATTACTCAATTGGATGATTTCCATTTAAATAAAAAAGAAATCAAAATTGCTAAATTAATTATTGGATGCATTGATGAATCTGGTGAACTTTCTGAAAGTACACAGCAGATTGAGGAGATATCTAATTATATTTATTCAGAAAAAGAGATCGAAAATATTCTTTTAAATATAATTCATAAGTTAAGTCCCAGCGGAATTGGTTACAGAAATCATAAAGAATGTATAAAAATTCAAATTGACAATAAGAAAAATATTTCCAAGGCTAAGAGATCTTTAATTGAAGATATCCTTCTAAATGATAGGCTTGATAACCTATCTGAAATTAAACAAATAGCTCATAAAAATGGTTATACAGATAAAGAATTTAAGTCAGCTTTAGGTGAGATAAAAAATTGTGATTTGAGTCCTGGCCTCAACTTTGAAAAAACTGATTTTATTGAAGCAGACTTAAAGGTCTCCTTTGTAGAGAAAAATTTCAAAGTTGTATTTAATGATAATAATTTTCCTTTAATTAAATTAGATGATGACTTAATAAACGATGTGAAAAAAGAATTAAAGAAAAAGAAAAATGAAGAAATTTTACAAAAAATTAACGATGCAAAATGGCTTTTAACATCTGTAAAAAAAAGAAATGATACGGTAAAAAATGTTGGTGAATACATTTGCACAAAACAAATAGCTTTTTTTGAAGATAACCCACTGAAGTTAAATACTCTAAGTAACAAAGAAATTGCAGATGAAATTGGAGTTCATCCCTCAACAGTTTCAAGGATATTGAGAAACAAGTATATCGATACTCCCAAGGGAGTTATACCACTAAAATCTTTATTATTATCTTCAGTTTCTAAAACTAGGGATATTTCTGCAACTCAACTCATGAAACTAATAAAAGATATTGTTAATTCTGAAAACAAACCAAAAAGTGATAAAAAGATTGCAATTGAGCTAAATAAGAGAGGGTTTAGTTTGGCTAGAAGAACAATTTCAAAATATAGAAAAAAAAATAATATTCCATCATCTAGATATAGATAATTCTTTTCAGGTTAGAATTAATGAATGAGTGATAGCAACAGTAATGATAGTCTCAAAACAATATTAGATGATGCATCAAATCTATCTCTAAATCAGATCAGAAGACTTTTAAAAAAAATGACTGCGCCTGAAATCGCCCATGCTCTAGAATCATCACCCCCAAAACAAAGAAACCTTTTATTTTCATTATTAAAGACAGAAGAAGAAGGCGATGTTCTCTTTGAATTAGGTGAAGAAATTCAGCAAGATTTGGTTTCAAATATTTCTAATGAGGAATTAATTGAAGCAGTTAAAGAGCTTGAATTAGATGAAATTGTAGATATCTTACAAAATCTACCAGAAGAAAGAATGAATAATATCCTATCAAATATGTCTTTGGTCGATAGAAAAAGAATCGAAATTGGTCTTACATTTCCAGATAATACTGCTGGGGGGTTACTTAACACAGATGTAATTAGTGTTAGGCCAAACAACTCGATCAATGAAGTAATAAGTTATTTAAGAGATCAATCTGATCTTCCTGAAAATACTGACAAGATATTTGTGGTTAACAACGAAAATGAATATTTAGGCGAACTTTTGATAAGCAAAATAATTACTTCTAAGCCTTCGATGCTTGTAAGAGAAATAATGGATACTGAATTTCTTCCAATTGATGTAGATCTTGATGACAAAGAAGTTGCAACTATATTTGAAAGAAACGATTTGATTTCTTCATCAGTGGTTGATAAAGATGGTAAGTTAATTGGAAGAATAACAATTGATGATGTTGTTGATGTAATAAGAGAGGATGCAGATCAAAATCTTTTGGGTATGGCAGGTGTTGCTGAGGATACATTTGCCCCGTTGCAAGTATGGGTGGTGTCGCTGCAACCCAAACACTTACAATTGTATTGAGAGGGTTAACATTGGAGCAAATAAACACATCAAATATTCGCTGGCTTTTTAAAAGAGAGTTGGCGGTATCAATATTAAATGGAATAGTTTTATCAATTTTAGTTGGACTTGTTACCTTTGGTTGGTTTAAAGATATTACTATAGCTATTTTAATATCTTGTGCATTGGTAATTAATCTCATTAGTTCAGTAATTGCTGGAATTTTAGTTCCTCTCATTTTAAGAAAATTTAATCAAGATCCTGCAATTGGGGGAAGCGTTGTAGTTACTACGGTAACTGACGTTGTTGGATTTTTGTCATTCTTAGGTTTGGCAACTATTTACTTAATTTAGTCTAATGATTTTTGGATCATCTATTGATCCTGTTACACTAAATTTGAAAGTTGAGGCATCATCAACCCTTTCATCAATAATATTTTCTAAAACAAAGCCACCCGCCAATGCAGGAATTCCACCAAAAAGTGCTGCATACCATGGAATATTTTCTGAAAACTTTAATCTCATTTCAAGATCAAGATCGAGCTCATCTAGAAGACCATTTTGATTTTTAATTATTTCACCCTTCCAATTCATCTTTGCTTCAGGTGTTTCTAATTTAATTGGATTACTCATAAGAGCTCTATTTTTTCCAATTATAAAATCTCCTTCAGCCCTACTTACTATCAAGCTTGATCCTTCAAAAGCTAAATCATTACTTAAGTTTCCTACTAAAGCATTTAAGTTAAGTATCCTTAAAGCTCTTAATAATGCTGAATCAGGCAAATTCGCATTAGATTCAAGATCCTTTATTTTAAATTTTATTTTTCCTTCTAATTCTTTTAATTGGTTGATACTCTTCCATTGTATGTTTAAGTCAGAATATAGGTATTTAAAATCATAATTGATCAAATTCACGAAAAGATCACTTTGATTATTTATTTCATATGATCCTTTTATTTTGTATAAATCATTGAGATTGTCATAGCTTATATAAGCTTTTTCATTATCAAATGTTGGGCCAATATTAAAATTTTCACTTGAAATTCTTATGTTGTCGACTGTGGTTACTCTTTTATTTCTTAAAAGATAAAAATCAATGTCTTGAAAAATATCATTAAACGTTTGAATATTTTTACCAACAAACCGCAAATTTATGTCATCAAATTTAATTGAGTTATTTGACTCAATAAGATCGATACCTTTAAATTCAAATTTAGTATTATAAACATCAATTCTTGAAAACCCTGATGAATCAATTCTTAAATTACCATTTAAGTTATCGCCATAAAATGATGCATACGTTTCATCTTCTAAAAAATTAATCTCAAATATTTGATCTGTATATTTGTTATCAAAAAAATCAAGTTCTTTTATTTTTAACTTAACAAATTTTAAATTAGTGGTATTTTGGTTATCATTTTCAATTAAAATATTATCAATATTAAGATCATTTAGTTCTAAATATATATAAAAGCCATCTGCAAAATTTAGTTGTTTTAATTCATTGTCAAAAAAAGAGCCGTATGAAAAATAACCATTATTTTTACTGTCGATAAATGCTTTAAATTTATTATTTTTAATTGAATAGGTTGGTAAAGAAATATCGGATATAAAAATTTTAGTTTTTAAATTTTCATTTTTACTCTTATTTAACTCATTAATATTTGATTGGACTAATGTATTGCTCAGATCGCTTATTAATTCAAGAGATACTTTATCTTGAATTACTAATTTTATTTCAAAACTTTCTTTGCCTTCTAAATTAAGGTATTGCCCAAAATTAATAATTTCATCCATGTTAACTAAAATATTTGATTGAAATGTGATTTTTTCTTCAACTAATTTTATAGATCCCTCAATGCTTTGATCAGGTATTTTTGCTGAAAATATGCCTACTATTTTTTCGTCAATGTTTGTAAAAAGAGTGGAATTTATTCTATCGATATTTAAATTTGTGTTAGTCACCAAGCTAGAATCTTTAAAAATATACTTACTAAAACTTTTAATTTTTCCTGTGTCGGAATCATAGTAACCTTGAGTTTTTAAATTTAAATTTATAACTTTATTTGTGAATTGAGTTAAGTCCAATAATTCTTCATTCTCAATTATATTTTCATCAAGTCTTAGTTCGGTATTGAATAGATATTTTTTAGATTTATTATCTTTAAAGATACTAAGTTCAGAAAAAGGAATATTATCTATGTGCCCCTCTTTGTTAAAAACTGACAATTCTCCATTTTTATTTATAATTTCAGCATTCTTGGCTGAAAATATTAATTCGTCTGAATTAATTAAGATATTATTAATTTTGTATTTAAATTCGATATCTAGATTCCCAGAACTTTGACTATCAAGAATTTTTATATTATCCAAATAGAGTGAGTTCAAATAAACGTAATTATTTACTAAAGTTCTAAAGATACTTATTCCAATTTTTAATTCGTCAGCTTTAAATATTTCTTTTTGATCAACATCAGTTATTTGAATGTTTTTGTATGAAATTTCTGGTGAAAAGAATTTTGAATAAGATTCTGCTTGTTTAAATTGGATCGAATAATTATTATCTAGGATTTTGTTAGTGAGAAATATTATTCTTTCAGGCTTACTTATGTAGTAGAAGTAAATTGATATAAGTATCAAACATACTACTATAAAAAAAGTTACCAAAGATTTGATAATTTTTTTGACAAAAATCATATTAAACCCTCATATTTATTTTCTTAGGAAAATATGAAGAAATGAATGCGATTAAAAAACAAAAAACAATATTAGCGATTAAACTTAAAAATAAAGTTAGATATGAAAAATTATAAATATTTAGAATTAGCTGGCTAAACCCAACATAGGCCGAAGCCGATAAACCAAAAAATAAACATATTTGTAAATATGAAAACAATTTAAATGTATTTGAATTTAAATTAATAAAATATGTCGTAAGGGAAAAGATGATTGCATTTAATCCAAAATAAGTATCAGAAATTAAATCAACAAAAATTCCGATCGAGAAGGATTCAAATGCTCCTACATTTTTATCTGATTTATAAACATAGTAAATGAAGGCAAGAAAAGTTAATGGAAAGATTAAAAAATATTCTGACAGCAAGGAAAAAATATTGCGGTCAATATAATTAATAACTATAACTAAAAATAACTTTTTAAATAAACTTATCATTAGTTTCTTAAAACTCCAAAAAGATCACTTCTAAGCGGATTTGTTATTAATTTGATTTCTATTACATTTTCATTTGAATCTATTTTTTTTATTTTGCTAACGTGGCCAATTTTAATATCTTTTGGATACACTCCACCAAGGCCAGAAGTATAGAAAGTCTGATTTATTTTAATATCTTCAGTCCAAATCAAAGGATTGTAGCTGCACTGGATATGATCTGCATTTCCGCTACCCTTCGCATTACAAAAAAAACTATTTAATTCTGATCTAATTGGTAGAGAATGAGAAATATCTGTCAAAAGCAGCACCTCAAAAAATATATTCTCATCAATAATTTGTCCAACAATCCCTTGATCATTGAAAACCACGCTTTCAATAAAGTCATAATTATTACTTTCAATTATCTCTAAAATCATTCTGTGTCTATCACAGCATTTATACATATTTGGATCAATATTTTTTAATTTAGCAATATTATATGAGGACGAGAATTTATAATCTGCATAAGTTTTTATAATTTCTTTATCTTTATAAAATATATTTTCATTGGAAATTAAATAATTATTTAAATAACTTAAATCGAGAGCTTTTTTCAGATTTTCATTTTCATTAATTAAGTCATTTTTATTTTTTGAAAATTTAATAAAAAACTTAATAGGTTCAATAGTGTATTCTCTGGTAAGAAAATAAGTTGAAATTTTAAGTGCCTTAAATCCATTTTTAACATTTTGAAAACTATTCGTTGTTACATCGAGATATAAAATAAAAGACCCAATTAAAATAAATATCAAAAAACTTAATTTCTGACGAGAGGTAGGAGCAATCCTAGCCATTTCTATTATTCAGATGATAAAAGATCAATATTATATTTATCCATTATTTCTAAAGCTTGGCCACCACCTCTGGCAACACAAGTTAATGGATCTTCTGCCACAATTACAGGAATACCTGTTGAACTTGAAATCAGATTATCAAGATCTCTTAACAAGGCTCCTCCTCCAGTCAATACGATACCCCTTTCGGCAATGTCTGCAGCTAATTCTGGTGGTGAGAGTTCTAAAGCATTTCTTATAGCTCTTATTATCCCAAACAAAGGATCCTTCATGGCTTCAAATATCTGTTCACTGTTTATAGTAAATGTTTCAGGAATTCCTTCAGCTAAATTTCTTCCGGTTATAGACATCTCTAACTTTTCAGACTCTTGCGTAGCACAACCAATTGTATACTTAATTTTTTCAGCGGTTGAATCGCCTATTACGCAGCCATAGTTTCTTCTAATCCATGAGGTAATAGACTCATCCATTTTGTCTCCGCCAATCTTTACGGATTCAGCGTACACAACACCGTTCAGAGAAAGAATAGCGATCTCAGATGTTCCACCACCAATATCAACTACCATGTTTCCGCTTGCTTCCTCTACAGGAAGTCCTGCACCAATTGCTGCCGCCATTGGCTCTTCAATGAGCTTTACATCTCTTGCTCCTGCTCCAAGAACTGACTCTCTTATAGCTCTTCTTTCAACTTGGGTTGATCTGCACGGAACACAAACTAATACCCTTGGACTTGGTTTAATAAAAAGTTTCTCATGGACTTTAGATATAAAATGTTGCAACATTTTTTCAGTCACTTGGAAATCAGCTATTACCCCCTCAGACAAAGGTCTTATGGCTTTAATGTTGCCCGGAGTTCTTCCAAGCATTTTTTTTGCTTCTGTACCAACGGCTACAACAGTTTTTTGTCCTCTTGATTCACGAATCGCAACAACAGATGGCTCGTTTAGAACTATACCTACATCTTTGGTATAAATTAATGTATTTGCAGTACCTAAATCTATAGATAGATCATTAGAGAAGTATCCTCCAACTATTTTGAATAAGTTAAATTTCACGAGCTATCCACTAATAAAAACAATTTAAATAATTTGCTAGTTAGGTTAATATCCCACCACTAAACTATAATAATATCCTATATATGGACAAGAAAACAGTAACAACTATATCTTACTTATCAAGACTTAAAATTGATAATGATAAAGAAGAAAAAATTATTAATGATTTAGGCAATATCATTGAATTTGTTGACCAGCTGAATGAGGTTGATACCACTGAGATAACTCCTTTAACTAATCCTCTTGAGAAAACAGCTAAAACAAGAAAAGATATTGTTACTGCTAAAAATCTTAAGAAAGAATTATTAGAAGTTGCGCCTTCAGCAAATGAAGACTACTTTTTAGTGCCAAGGGTTGTTGAGTGACAATAAAATATAAGTCAATAAAAGAAATCAAAAATATGATTTCTCATAAAGAAATTTCTAATAAAGAAGTCATTCAAGAGGTATTTTCTCTAATTAATGAGTATAAAGACTTAAATGCATTCATCACTCTTAATGAAGAAAATTCAATTAAAAAAGCTGAAGAGCTAGATAATAATCCTTCTGATTTGCCTCTTGCAGGTATTCCTATTGCTCAAAAAGATCTTTTTTGCACAGAAGGTCTAAGAACAACTTGCGGTTCAAATATATTAAACAATTTCATACCTCCATATTCAGCAACTGTTATTGAAAATCTTGAAAATGCAGGATGCATTTCAGTTGGTAAAACTAATATGGACGAATTTGCTATGGGCTCCTCAAATGAAACAAGTTTCTTTGGAAATGTAAAAAATCCATGGGGTAAAGATTTAGTTCCAGGCGGCAGTTCTGGTGGAGCAGCTTCTGCTGTCGCTGCTGGATTAGTTCCTGCAGCTACAGGAACAGATACAGGTGGCTCAATTAGACAACCAGCTTCTCTTTGCGGAATAACTGGTATAAAGCCAACTTATGGCAGAGTTTCTAGATGGGGAATGATAGCTTTTGCATCTAGCCTTGATCAAGCTGGTCCAATGGCAAGAACTGCGGAGGACTGCGCTTTTCTATTAAATGAAATGTGCTCCCATGACGAAAAAGATACAACTTCTTTAGATAATGACATACCTGACTTTGAAGAAAATTTAAATAGCTCTTTAAAAGAAAAAAAAATAGGTATTGTTAAAGATTTAGATCTGTCTAGTCTTAATAATGATGTTGTGGAAACATATCAAAATTCATTAAAAGAATTTGAATCCATGGGTGCTCAACTAATTGATATTTCTTTACCAAATATATCATTATCAGTTCCAACTTATTATGTTGTTGCACCAGCAGAGTGTTCTTCAAATTTATCAAGATTTGATGGAGTTAAATTTGGTATGAGATCAGAAGATGCAAAAGATCTTGAGGAATTATATGTAAAAACTCGTTCGGAGGGTTTTGGAGATGAAGTAAAAAGAAGGATTTTGATTGGTTCATATGTACTTTCTGCTGGTTATTACGATGCTTATTACAAAAAAGCTCAACAAGTAAGAAGATTAATAAAAAATGATTTTGATAATGCATTTAAAACTATTGACGTAATAATGACGCCCACTACCAGGGGGCCAGCATTCAAAATAGGATCAAAAGGTGATGATCCTATACAAATGTATTTAGAGGACTTGTTCACAATATCTGCTAATCTTGCAGGACTACCAGCTATGTCTCTTCCAAATGGTAATATTGAAAATAAACCTATTGGACTTCAAATAATTGGAAACTTTTTAGATGAAAGCACCATTCTCAACTTCGCTCACATGTTTCAAAATGAAACGAATTGGCATATGTATACACCTGAAGGAATAAAACAATGAGCTGGGAGACAGTAATTGGACTTGAAATACACGTTCAGCTATCAACTAAGTCAAAATTATTTTCTGGCGGCTCAACAGAATTCGGAGCAGAATCTAATACACATGTTGACTTGATAGATATGGGATTGCCGGGCGTTCTCCCAGTTGCAAACAAAGAAGCATTTTATAAAGCCATACGATTTGGTCTCGCTACAGGAGCAAATATTAATCAAACATCATCATTTGATCGAAAAAATTATTTTTACCCTGACTTACCAAAAGGTTATCAAATAACTCAAATGACTCAACCTATAGTAGAAAAAGGTTCGATTAAAATTGCTGTCGATGATTATGAGAAGGAAATCAACATAACGAGAGCACATCTTGAGGAAGATGCGGGAAAATCAATTCATGACATGTTCGAAGGAGAAACTGGAGTAGATTTAAATAGAGCTGGTACTCCGCTTCTTGAAATCGTATCTGAGCCTGAAATCTCTAGCGCCAAAGAGGCTGTTGCTTATTTTAAAGCTATTAGACAGTTAGTAACTTTTTTAGATATCTGTGACGGAAATATGGCCCAAGGTTCAATGAGATGTGATGTTAATGTTTCAATAAAGAAAAGTGGTGACATCGAACTTGGAACAAGAGCTGAACTTAAAAATATTAACTCTTTTAAATTTATTGAAAAAGCTATTAACTTTGAAATTGATAGGCAAATAAGATTAATTGAAAATGGTGAATGTGTTGTTCAAGAAACAAGACTTTATGACAGTGAAAAAAATGAAACAAGATCAATGCGATCTAAAGAAGAAGCAAATGATTATAGATATTTCCCATGTCCTGACCTTTTACCTGTAATAATCTCAGACAAAGAGTTAAAAGAAATTAAGGAAAATCTTCCTGAACTTCCTGAAGAGAAAGAAATTAGATACATTAATGAAATAGGCCTTGACGAATCAGAAGCAAAAATTATTTCCTCTTCCAAAACTATGGCAAATATGTTTGAAGCAGCCTCTTCTAAAACAGATGATGCTAAATTAGTTGCAAAGTGGTTAGTAGGTGATATCAGTGCCTTATTAAATAAAGACAATATTGATATTGATGAATCAAATTTATCTGCTGAGAATTTTGGAATACTAATTGAACGTATTTCGGATGGTACTATCTCTGGAAAGATTGCAAAGTCGGTTCTTGAGGAGGTCTGGGAAACAGCATCTGATGTTGATGAAATTATTCAATCAAAAGGCTTAGTCCAAATTCAAGATGAATCCATACTCGAGGATATTGCTAAAAAGGTTATAGAGTCTAATCCTAATCAGGTATCAGCTTATAAAGCCGGTAAAGATAAGCTTTTTGGATTTTTTGTTGGTCAAATAATGAAAGAAACTCAAGGCAAAGCTAATCCTAAGGCCGTCAATGAAATTTTAAAAGATCTTTTACAATAGATTTAAACTACAAACATGCTCAATGTTTCTGCTACAAAAGCAGGCTTTTCAACACCTTTGATTTCCATTGTAACTTCAGTTTTAGCTAAATATTGTCCAGGATTCTTTTCAGAAATATCTAAGCATTTCATATGAATTCTAACTTCTGAATTTACAGGGACCGGACTTAGAAACCTCACCTTATCTAAACCATAATTAAGACCCATTTTAGTTCCTTCAAGAACCATTCCAATTTCTTGAGAAAATGGAATACCAGCTACTAATGAAAGAGATAAAAATCCATGTGCGATTGTTGAACCAAATACAGGAGTAGCTTGATCAGGATCAACATGAATAAATTGATGATCCATGGTAGCATCAGCAAATTTGTTTATTCTTTCTTGATCGATTGTTACCCACTCAGATGTGCCTACCTCGGTGCCTATTACCGAGTCAATTTCAGATGGTTTCACAACTTTTAACATCTTATTTCTCCATATAATAATTGTTATATTCTTCTCTTAGTTCAAATTTTTGAAGTTTTCCAGTAGCACCATGAGGCAACTCTTTTAAAAAAATTATTTCATCAGGAAGCCACCATTTTGCGACTTTGTCACTTAAAAATTCAATAATGCTATCTTTTTCAATTGGATCTCCAGAATTTGTGACAATAAATAACATTGGCCTTTCATCCCATTTAGGATGAGGAATACCAACAACACAAGCTTCTGCAACCTCTGGGTGTCCAAATGCAGCATTTTCAAGATCAATAGAGCTGATCCATTCACCACCAGATTTAATAACATCTTTTGCTCTATCTTTTATAGTCATATATCCATCTTCATCAAGAACAGATATGTCTCCAGTGTCAAACCATCCATCTGCATCCACAGCATCTTCATCTGATTTAAAGTATTTTTGAAGAATCCAAGGCCCTCTTACCATTAGATGTCCTTGTGACTCTCCATCTTTTGGTAATTCATTACCTTTATCGTCAACAACTTTTAATTCAACACCGTATATTGGCCTACCCTGTTTTAATTGAACAGAATATTTTTCATCTTTAGACATATTTTTCATTGCTGGTGTTGGTATATTTGTAGTACCCATCGGACTCATCTCAGTCATCCCCCAGGCATGTATTACATTTACATCATGAACTTCATCAAACTCTTGCAGTGTTGATAAAGATAATGCTGACCCTCCAATAATTGTATTTTTTACTGAATTTAAAATCTTATTATTATCTCTACAGTATGCTAATAGACCCATCCATATGGTAGGAACTCCGAAAGCAAGCGTTACATCTTCTTTATCAATAAGTTCGTATAGAGGCTCGCCTTCCATTTGCATGCCTGGCATCACCAGTTTATTTCCATTCATTGGGCCAAAATATGGTATCCCCCATGCCAGAACATGAAACAATGGAACTACCATTAATATTGAATCATCTGCTTGAATTGTCATTGCGGTTAACGCAACTTGAGCATGGAGAATATTTGATTTGTGGCTATACAATACACCTTTTGGATTACCCGTTGTTCCAGATGTATAACACAGTGCACAGGCTGCATCATCATCCATGTCAGGCCATGAATAATTTTCATCACCATTTTTAATGTATTCTTCATAAGATAAAGCATTCTTTAATGAGGTTTCTGGCATTTCATCTTCATTGCACAAGACAACGTATTTTTTCACAGTGCTAAGATTATCTTGAAGTCCTTCAAGGATAGGTACAAAAGGCAATTCAACAAAAATCATCTTATCTTCAGCATGATTAATGATGTAGACAGCTTGCTCTGGATGTAATCTAAAATTTAAAGTATGAGTGATTGCTCCCATTCCAGAAATTCCATAGTACATTTCAAGATGTCTATAAGTATTTAATGCCAATGTCGCAACTACATCACCTTTTTTAATGCCATCTTTTTCAAGTGCTGAAGCTAATTT
>LULJ01000056.1_pt2 | contig 24449 bp, 21 predicted proteins | sample 728171 | NCBI WGS metagenome assembly LULJ01 (sample SAMN03860292, study PRJNA289734) | marine metagenome | biome: seawater column; feature: ocean; material: water; isolation source: Red Sea water column Station 169 - depth 25m | place: Saudi Arabia: Red Sea | collected 2011-10-15 | depth 25 m
ACGACGTAGCGTGCGTCGATCGCCTCGGCCACCTGCGAGGCACCGCGGCAGATGATGCCGGTGCGGGTCTTCGCCTGCCACGTGTAGGCGGCCATGCGCGGCAGGCCGTGGTCCTCGGTGGACTCGATGATGCGCGCCATCGTGCGCACTGTCTGGATCGGGTACTCCCCCACGCTCGTCTCGCCGGACAGCATCACCGCGTCGGCGCCGTCGAGCACCGCGTTGGCGACGTCGGACGCCTCCGCGCGGGTCGGGCGCGGGGCCGAGATCATCGACTCGAGCATCTGGGTGGCGACGATCACCGGCTTGGCGTTGCGCCGGGCCTTCTCGACGATCAGCTTCTGCACGATCGGCACGTCCTCCAGCGGCAGCTCCACGCCGAGGTCGCCGCGCGCGACCATGAAGCCGTCGAAGGAGTCCATGATCTCGTCGAGGTTGTCGACGGCCTGCGGCTTCTCGATCTTGGCGATGACGGGACGGTGGATGTCGAGCTCGTGCATGACCCGACGGACGTCGTCGGCGTCGCGGGCGTTGCGCACGAACGAGAGCGCGACGAAGTCGACGCCCTGGCGCAGCGCGAACCGCAGGTCCTCGACGTCCTTCTCGCTCATGGCGGGGACGCTGACCGCGACGCCGGGCAGGTTGATGCCCTTGTTGTTGCTGAGGCGTCCCGCGGTCTCGCAGATGGTGACGACGTCGTGCCCGGTGACCTCGAGGGCCCGCAGCCGCACGCGGCCGTCGTCGATGAGGATCTCGTCGCCGGGCGAGACGTCGCCCGGCAGCCCCGAGTATGTAGTCGACGCACGCTCGGCGTCGCCGGGGACGTCGTCGGTGGTGATGGTGAAGCGGTCGCCGACGGCGAGGTCGACGGGGCCGTCGGCGAAGCGGCCGAGCCGGATCTTCGGACCCTGGAGGTCGGCGAGCACGGCGATCGCCTTGCCGGTGCGCTCGGCGGCGGCACGCACGTAGCCGAGGTTGGCCTCGTGGTCGGCATGGTCGCCGTGGCTCATGTTGAGGCGGGCGACGTCCATGCCCGCCTCGGCCAGCTGGAGGATACGCTCGGCGGTCGCGACGGCCGGTCCGAGCGTGCAGACGATCTTGGCTCTACGCACCCCACGACCCTATCGACACCCGGGGTGTACCGGCGAGTCACTTGGTGGGCCCGCGCAACAAAAGACGCTGAGAGTTCACCGGGCCCGCGACCCCCGGCGCATCCCCCTGCAGGACACGACGACGAAGGGGTCGGGAGCTGCGGCTCCCGACCCCTTCGTGCGGCGACCTGGGCCGCCGGCACCCACGCGTCGCTCAGACCATCAGCGGACGGTCGTTCGGCTTGATCGGCCGCGGCAGCGGGCTGCGCCCGCCGGTCAGGTAGGCGTCGACCCCGGCGGCCGCGGAGCGTCCCTCGGCGATGGCCCAGACGATGAGCGACTGGCCACGGCCGGCGTCGCCGGCCACGAACACGCCCGGGACCGACGACATGAAGTCGCGGTCGCGGACGATGTTGCCGCGCTCGTCGAGGTCGACGCCGAGCTGCTCGACGAGACCCTCGCGCTGGGGGCCGGTGAAGCCCATCGCGAACAGCACGAGCTGCGCGGGGATCACCTTCTCCGAGCCGGGCACCTCCTCGAAGCGGCCGTCCTTCATCTCGACCTCGACGATGCGCAGGCCGGCGACGTTGCCGTCGTCGTCGCCGACGAACTCCTTCGTGGAGACGGCGTACTTGCGCTCGCCGCCCTCCTCGTGCGCGGACGCGACGCGGTAGACCATCGGGTAGGTCGGCCACGGCTGCGTCTCGGGCCGGTCGTCGCCGGGCTGCGGCATGATCTCCAGGCTGGTCACCGAGCGAGCGCCCTGGCGGATCGACGTGCCGAGGCAGTCGGCACCGGTGTCGCCGCCGCCGATGATGACGACGTCCTTGTCGGTGGCCAGGATCTGGTCCTGCACCTCCTCGCCGACCGCGACGCGGTTGGCCTGCGGCAGGAACTCCATCGCCTGGTGGATGCCGGCGAGCTCACGCCCCGGGGCGGGGAGGTCGCGGCGCACGGTCGAGCCGATGGCGAGCACGACGGCGTCGTAGCGGTCGCGCAGCTGGCTGCCGGTGAGCGTGTCGCCCACCTGCACGCCGGTGCGGAACACGGTGCCCTCGCGCTGCATCTGTTCGACGCGACGGTCGACGTGCACCTTCTCCATCTTGAACTCCGGGATGCCGTACCGGAGCAGGCCGCCCGCCTTGTCGTCGCGCTCGTACACCGCGACGGTGTGACCGGCGCGGGTCAGCTGCTGCGCGACGGCGAGGCCGGCCGGACCCGAGCCGACGACGGCCACGGTCTTGCCCGTGAGGTACTCCGGCGGCTCGGGGCGCACGTTCCGCCACTCCCACGCGCGGTCGATGATCGAGACCTCGACGTTCTTGATGGTCACCGGCTCGCGGTTGATGCCGACGACGCACGCCGTCTCGCACGGGGCCGGGCAGAGCCGACCCGTGAACTCCGGGAAGTTGTTGGTCGCGTGCAGCCGGTCGATCGCCTCGATCCAGTCGTCGCGCCAGACCAGGTCGTTCCACTCGGGAATCAGGTTGCCCAGCGGGCAGCCCTGGTGGCAGAACGGGATGCCGCAGTCCATGCAGCGTCCGGCCTGCTCCGTGATGATCGGGAGCAGCGCCTTGCCCGGTCCACCGGGGTAGACCTCGTTCCAGTCGTTCACCCGCTCCTCGACGGGGCGGCGCGGGGCCACCTGGCGGGGGGTCGTGATGAAACCTCGGGGATCAGCCACGTGCGGCCACCTCCATCATGCGTGCGGTCGTGTCGTCCTCGGACAGGCCCTCGGCCTCGGCCTCGGCCTTGGCGTCGAGCACCTTGCGGTAGTTGACGGGCATGACCTCGGTGAAGCGTGCGAGCGACTGCTCCCACGCGCCGAGCAGCTGCTCGGCCACGGCGGACCCGGTCTCCTCGTGGTGCTTGACCACGAGGGCGTGCAGCGCCTCGGCCGCCTCCGACCCCGCCTCGACGGTGTTCAGCGCGACCATCTCGGGGTTGACGAGCGAGTGGTCGAGGTCCAGGACATAGGCCTGACCGCCGCTCATGCCGGCCGCGACGTTGCGGCCGGTCGGTCCGAGGATCACCACGGTGCCTCCGGTCATGTACTCGAGTGCGTGGTCGCCCACGCCCTCGACGACGGCCGACGCACCGGAGTTGCGCACGCAGAACCGCTCGCCGACCTTGCCGCGCAGGAAGATCTCGCCGCTGGTCGCGCCGAAGCCGATGACGTTGCCGGCCACGATCTGCGCCTCCGCCGCGAACGTCGCGTCGCGCGGGGGTCGCACGACGAGCCGTCCACCGGAGAGACCCTTGCCGACGTAGTCGTTGCCGTCGCCCTCGAGGCGCAGCGTGATGCCGCGCGGCACGAACGCGCCGAAGGACTGGCCCGCCGACCCGAGGAAGGTCAGGTCGATGGTGTTCTCCGGCAGGCCCTCGCCGCGGTACCGCTTCGTCAGCTCGTGGCCGAGCATGGTGCCGACCGTGCGGTTGACGTTGCGGATGGGCAGCTGCGCACGCACCGGCTCGCCCCGCTCGAGCGCGTCCGCGCTGATCCGGATGAGCTCCGCGTCGAGCGCCACGTCGAGCCCGTGCTCCTGGCCACTGGTGTTGCGCAGCGACGCACCCTCCGGCAGCTCGGGCACGTACAGGATCGGCGAGAGGTCGAGGTGCTGGGCCTTCCAGTGGTCGACGGCCTGGCGGACGTCGAGCACCTCGGCGTGGCCCACGGCCTCGTCGATCGAGCGGAAGCCCAGCTCCGCGAGGTACTCGCGCACCTCCTGCGCCAGGAACTCGAAGAAGTTCACGACGTACTCCGCCTTGCCCGAGAACTTCTCGCGCAGCTGGCGGTTCTGGGTCGCGACGCCGACCGGGCAGGTGTCGAGGTGGCAGACGCGCATCATGATGCAGCCGCTGACGACGAGCGGTGCGGTCGCGAAGCCGAACTCCTCGGCCCCGAGCAGCGCCGCCACGACGACGTCGCGTCCGGTCTTGAGCTGGCCGTCGCACTGCACGACGATGCGGTCACGCAGGCCGTTGACGAGCAGCGTCTGCTGGGTCTCGGCGAGGCCGAGCTCCCACGGACCGCCCGCGTGCTTGAGCGACGTGAGGGGCGAGGCGCCCGTGCCGCCGTCGTGGCCGGAGATCAGCACGACGTCGGCCTTGGCCTTCGAGACGCCCGCCGCGACCGTGCCGACGCCGACCTCGGAGACCAGCTTGACGTGCACGCGGGCCGACGGGTTGGCGTTCTTCAGGTCGTGGATGAGCTGCTTGAGGTCCTCGATCGAGTAGATGTCGTGGTGCGGCGGCGGCGAGATGAGGCCGACACCCGGCGTCGAGTGACGCGTCTTGGCCACCCACGGGTACACCTTCGGTCCGGGCAGCTGGCCGCCCTCGCCGGGCTTCGCGCCCTGCGCCATCTTGATCTGGATGTCGTCGGCGTTGCTCAGGTACTCGCTGGTGACGCCGAAGCGTCCCGACGCGACCTGCTTGATCGACGAGCGACGCTCCGGGTCGTAGAGCCGCTCGGGGTCCTCGCCACCCTCGCCGGTGTTGGACTTGCCGCCGAGGCGGTTCATCGCGATGGCGAGCGTCTCGTGGGCCTCCTGGCTGATCGAGCCGTAGCTCATCGCACCGGTGGAGAAGCGCTTGACGATCTCGCTGACCGGCTCGACCTCGTCGATCGGCACGGGGGCACGCACGCCCTCCTTGAAGGAGAACAGGCCACGCAGCGTCATGAGCCGCTCGGACTGCTCGTCGACCCGCTCGGTGTACTTCTTGAAGATGTCGTAGCGGCCCGAGCGGGTGGAGTGCTGCAGGCGGAACACCGTCTCGGGGTCGAAGAGGTGCTCCGGCCCCTCGCGACGCCACTGGTACTCACCGCCCACCTCGAGGACGCGACGACGACCGACGATGCCCTGGGTGGGGTACGCGCGGGCGTGCCGCGAGGCGACCTCGTCGGCGATGACGTCGAGGCCGATGCCGCCGAGCTTGCTCGACGTGCCCGTGAAGTAGGCGTCGACGACCTCGTGCGACAGTCCGACGCACTCGAAGATCTGCGCACCGGTGTACGACGCGACCGTCGAGACGCCGATCTTGCTCATGACCTTGAGGACGCCCTTGCCGAGGCCGTAGACGACGTTGCGCACGGCCTGCTCCGGCTTGACGTCGCGCACGAAGTTCGCCTCGCGGGCGAGGTCCTCGGCCGACTCCAGCGCCAGGTACGGGTTGACGGCCGTCGCGCCGTAGCCGATGAGCAGCGCGACGTGGTGCACCTCGCGGACGTCGCCGGTCTCGACGAGCAGACCGGCCTGCGAGCGCAGCTTCTCGCGCACCATGTGGTGGTGCACGGCCGCCGTGAGCAGCAGCGACGGGATCGGCGCGCGCTCGGAGTCGGAGTGCCGGTCCGAGAGCACGATGATGCGGGCGCCGTCGGCGACCGCGCGCGAGACGTCGGCGCAGATCTCGTCGAGCTTCGCCTTGAGCGCCGCGCCACCGCCGTTGACGTCGTAGAGACCGCGGACCACGTGCACGCTGAACCCCGGCATGTCGCCGTCCTTGTTCATGTGCCGGATCTTGGCGAGCTCGTCGTTGTCGATCACCGGGAACGGCAGCTGCAGCATGCGGCAGGAGGCCGGGCTCGGCTCGAGCAGGTTCGCCTCCGGGCCCATCGTGCCCGCCAGCGACGTGACGACCTCCTCGCGGATCGCGTCGAGCGGCGGGTTGGTGACCTGCGCGAACAGCTGGCTGAAGTAGTCGAACAGCATGCGCGGACGCTCGGAGATGGCGGCGATGGGCGTGTCGGTGCCCATCGAGCCGATCGCCTCGGCGCCCGTGCGGGCCAGCGGGGCGAGCAGGATCCGCAGGTCCTCCTCGCTGTAGCCGAAGACCTGCTGGCGACGCGTCACGGACGCGTGCGTGTGGATGATGTGCTCCAGGTCGGGCAGGTCCTCGAAGCGGACGAGACCGGAGTAGAGCCACTCGTCGTAGGGGTGCTCGTTCGCGAGCCGGGACTTGATCTCCTCGTCCTCGACGACGCGGTGCTCGTCGAGGTCGAGCAGGAACATCTTGCCCGGCTCGAGACGGCCCTTGCGGGTGATGGTGGCGGGGTCGAGGTCGAGCACGCCGGCCTCGGACGCGAGCACCACGAGACCGTCGTCGGTGATCCAGAAGCGACCCGGGCGCAGGCCGTTGCGGTCGAGGACCGCGCCGATCTGCGTGCCGTCGGTGAAGCACACGCAGGCGGGCCCGTCCCACGGCTCCATGATCGAGGAGTGGAACTCATAGAACGCCCGGCGTGCGGGGTCCATGACGTCGTTGTTCTCCCACGCCTCCGGGATCATCATCATCACGGCGTGCGGCAGCTCGCGACCGCCGAGGTGCAGCAGCTCGAGGACCTCGTCGAGGGAGGCGGTGTCGCTGCCCTCGGGGTCGCAGATGGGGTACAGGCGCGAGAGGTCGCCGGGGATCAGCTCGCTCTCGAGGGTCGCCTCGCGGGCGCGCATCCAGTTGCGGTTGCCGCGTGCGGTGTTGATCTCGCCGTTGTGCGCGACGAACCGGAAGGGGTGAGCGAGCGGCCAGCTCGGGAACGTGTTGGTCGAGAAGCGGCTGTGCACGATCGCGAGGGCCGACTCCATGCGCTCGTCGAGCAGGTCGGGGAAGAACGCGTCGAGCTGCTCGGTCGTGAGCATGCCCTTGTAGACGAGCGTGCGCGCCGACAGCGACGGGAAGTACACGCCAGTCTCGTGCTCCGCGCGCTTGCGCAGGCAGAACGCGAGCCGGTCGAGCTCGAGGCCGGCGCGGGGCTGGCCGGCCGACTCGACGTAGAGCAGCTCGAACGACGGCATCGCGCCGCGCGCCATGGAGCCGAGGATGTCGGGCTGGACGGGCACGGGGCGCCAGCCGAGGACGGTCAGCGACTCCTCCGCGGCGATGGCCTCGACGCGCTGCTTGGCCTCGGCGGCCGCGTCGGGCTCGGCCGGCAGGAACGCCAGGCCGACCGCGTAGCTGCCGACCTCGGGCAGGTCGAAGCCCTGCTCCTGCGCGACGCCGCGGACGAACCGGTCCGGGACCTGCAGCAGGATGCCGGCGCCGTCGCCGGTGTTCTCCTCGGCGCCGACGGCGCCGCGGTGGTCGAGGTTGCGCAGCGCGGTGAGGCCGTGCTGGACGATCTCGTTGCTCGGCACGCCCGAGAGGGTCGCGACGAACGCCACGCCGCAGGCGTCGCGCTCGTGCATCGGGTCGTAGAGGCCCTGCGCGGCCGGGAGGGCCGAAAACTTCGGGCCGGTGGTCCGCTGCAGCTCAGGAGGGGTGGATGCGCTCACCGAGAGTCCCTTCTCGCGTCATCATGATGGGTGCTGGACCACCGTGGAAGTGGTCCGACCCTGGGACGACGTTGGCCCAGGACAGCATCCCCACTGTACAGGCTCGGCGGCCGCGCGACGAGGAAGGCGACCCTGTGCAGCGGGTGTGCGTGCGGCGGGGTCAGCCGACGCCGGTGCCGACGGCGTGGCCGATGAGGTAGGTGACGCCGGCCGCCGCGCCGCCGAGCACGAGCTGGCGCAGACCGCCGTACCACCAAGGCCTGCTGGTGACGCGCGTGACGACGGCGCCGCACGCGAACAGCGCCAGGAGCGAGAGCACGATCGTCGGCGCCGACGACGTGGCGCCCAGCACGAGCGGCAGCAGGGGCACGACGGCGCCGGCCGTGAAGGCGAGGAACGACGACGCCGCGGCGACGACGGGCGACGGGAGGTCGTCGGGGTCGATGCCCATCTCCTCCGCCGCGTGCACGGCGACGGCGTGGTCGAGGTCGCGGTGCACCTGCTGCGCGACCTCGCGGGCGGTGGCCTCGTCGATGCCCTTGGCGACGAACGCGGCGGCGAGCTCGGCCTGCTCGGCCGGACCGTTGCGCACGATCTCCTCGCGCTCGATGGCCACCTGGGCCTGCGCGAGCTCCCGCTGGCTGGCGACGGAGGTGTACTCCCCCGCTGCCATCGAGAACGCACCGGCGGCGAGGCCGGCCAGGCCGGCGATGATCACGGGCGTGCGGTCGCTGCTGCCGCCGGTGACGCCCATGATGAGGGCGAAGTTGGACACCAGACCGTCCATGGCGCCGAAGACGGCCGGTCGCAGCCAGCCTCCGGTGACGTCGGGGTGCTCGTGGGTGACGGCGCCCGGGTCGGGCAGCGGCTCAGGGGTGCTCACGGCACGAACCTAGGCCGCGATCGTCCCCGTGTCACCGCAGCGCAGGCTGGCCTGCCCGACGTCGGACGGGTCAGGAGGCGGTGGCGTCCTCGTCGGCGGGCGTGCCGTCCTGCGCGGCACGGTCGCGACGCCGGCTCCACAGGAAGTACGCGAGGGCCGCCAGGAACACGATGACCGCGGTGAACACGTTCAGCCGGACGCCGAGGACGTGGTTGGCGGTGTCGATGCGCAGCTGCTCGATCCAGAACCGACCTGCGGTGTAGAGCATGACGTACAGCGCGAACGCCCGACCGCCCGTGAATCTCACCCGGCGGTCGAGGACGACGAGCAGGGCTGCCGCGGCGAGGTTCCACAGCAGCTCGTAGAGGAACGTGGGGTGGAACGTCGCGAACTGCTCGTACCCGGCCGGACGGTGCTGGGGGGCGATCTCGAGCGCCCACGGCAGGTCGGTGGGGCGGCCGAACAGCTCGGAGTTGAAGTAGTTGCCGATCCGGCCCACCGCCTGGGCGACGAGCAGGCCCGGCGCGAGCGCGTCGGCCACGGCCAGGAACGAGACGTCGTGACGACGGCACGCGATGTACGCGCCCACGGCGCCGCCGGCGATGGCGCCCCAGATGCCGAGCCCGCCGTTCCAGATGTAGAGCGCCTCGATGGCGCGTCGTCCCTCGCCGAAGTACAGCTCGGGGTCGGTGGCGACGTGGTAGATCCGCGCGCCGACGATGCCGAACGGGATCGCCCAGATGGCGACGTCGCTGATGAGTCCCTCACGTCCGCCGCGCGCGACGAAACGACGCTCGCCGATCCAGATGGCGAGCAGCGCACCGACGATGATGCCGATCGCGTAGGCCCGCAGCGGGAAGGGCCCGAGGTGCCAGACACCCGTGGAGGGGCTGGGGATGTAAGCGACCAGGCCAGCGCTCGACAGGCTCATCGGACGACTCCTTCGCGCAGCTCCTGGGCCAGCTCACGGACCGACTCGACGCCGCTGGTCGGGTCGGGCGCGTCGAGCAGACGGCGCACGAACGCGGACCCGACGATGACGGCATCGGCGTACTGGGCGATCTCGTGCGCCTGGGCGCCGTTGCTGACGCCCAGGCCGACGCCGACGGGCTTGTCGGTCACCTCGCGCAGCCGCGCGACGAGCTCGGGCGCCAGCGAGCTGGTCTCCTGCCGGGCTCCCGTGACGCCCATGACGGCGGTGGCGTAGATGAACCCGCTCGCGGCGTCGGCGGTCATCGAGAGCCGGCGGTCGGTGGAGGAGGGTGCGACCAGGTAGGTGCGGTCGAGCCCGTGGGCGCGCGACGCCTCCTCCCACTCCTCGGCCTCGTCGGGGATGAGGTCGGGCGTGATGAGACCCGCTCCCCCGGCCTCGGCGAGGTCGGCGGCGAAGCGGTCGACGCCGTAGCGCTCGACCGGGTTCCAGTAGGTCATGACCACGACGGGCGCGCCCGCGGCGGCCACGTCGCGCACGACGTCGAACGCCTGGCTGGTGCGGAACCCGTTGGCCAGCGCCGTCTCGGCGGCCTCCTGGATGGTGGGGCCGTCCATGACCGGGTCGCTGTACGGCAGACCGATCTCGACGAGGTCGCAGCCGCCCTCGATCATGGCGGTCAACGCGGCGACCGACGTCTCGACGTCCGGGAAGCCGGCGGGCAGGTAGCCGACGAGCGCGGCGCGCCCCTCGGCGCGCGTGCGCTCGAAGAGCGCGTCGATGCTGCTGCTCACTCCTCGACGCCTTCCTCGAGCACGACCGGACCGTCGATCAGGCCGAAGTACTCGGCGGCCGTGTGCACGTCCTTGTCGCCCCGGCCGGAGAGGTTGACGAGGATCGTGGCGTCGGGGCCGAGCTCCTTCGCGAGCTCCACGGCCCCGGCGAGCGCGTGCGCCGACTCGATGGCCGGGATGATGCCCTCGGTCTTGCACAGCAGGTCGAACGCCGACATCGCCTGCGCGTCGGTGGCCGGCACGTACCGGGCCCGGCCGATCGAGGCGAGGTAGGAGTGCTCGGGCCCGACCCCGGGGTAGTCGAGCCCGGCCGAGATCGAGTGCGACTCCATCGTCTGGCCGTCCTCGTCCTGCAGGAGGTAGGAGCGCGCACCGTGCAGCACGCCGACCTCGCCGGCCGTGATCGGCGACGCGTGGCGCCCGGTCTCGTAGCCGTCGCCGCCGGCCTCGACGCCGAGGAGCTGCACGTCGGCGTCGTCGATGAACGCGGTGAACAGGCCGATGGCGTTCGATCCTCCGCCGACGCACGCCACGGCGGCGTCGGGCAGGCTGCCGGTCAGCTCCAGCACCTGGCGGCGAGCCTCGTCGCCGATGCCGCGCGTGAGGTCGCGGACCATCGTCGGGAACGGGTGCGGACCCGCGGCGGTGCCGAACAGGTAGGAGGTGTGGTCGACGCTGGCCACCCAGTCGCGCAGCGCCTCGTTGATGGCGTCCTTGAGGGTGCGGCTGCCGGTCGTGACGGGCACGACCTCGGCGCCGAGCATCTTCATCCGGGCGACGTTGAGCGCCTGGCGCTCGGTGTCGACCTCGCCCATGTAGACGGTGCAGTCGAGGTCGAGGTAGGCACAGGCGGTGGCAGAGGCGACGCCGTGCTGGCCGGCGCCGGTCTCGGCGATGGCGCGGGGCTTGCCGATGCGCTTGGCGAGCAGCGCCTGGCCGAGCACGTTGCGGATCTTGTGCGCGCCGGTGTGGTTGAGGTCCTCGCGCTTGAGCAGCACGCGCGCGCCGACCGCCTCGGAGAACCGGGTGGCGTCGTAGAGCGGGCTGGGCACGTTGGCGTACTCGCGGAACATGCGGTCGAGCTCGCCGAGGAAGGACGGGTCGGCCTGCGCGTCGGCCCAGGCCTCCGCGAGCTCGTCGAGCGGGGCGACGAGCGCCTCGGGCATGAAGCGGCCACCGAAGCGGCCGAAGTGGCCGGTGGCGTCCGGCTGGGCGTAGACGGTCATGGGTGTCTCCCTGGCGTGGCGGGGTGCAGAGGGGTCGGTGGGGCGGGTGCGACCGTCACCATCGCCGCGACGCTGTGGCAGCCACGTCAGGGCCTCTGCTGCAGCGCGGGGTGGGCTCCGGCCGCGACCAGGTCGGCCACGCTGGCGCGGGGGTCGTCGCCACGGACGAGCGTCTCGCCGACGAGCACGACGTGCGCACCGGCGCGCGCGTACTCGAGCACGTCGTGCGGACCGCGGACGCCGGACTCGGCCACCCGGACGACACCGTCGGGGATGCGGGGCGCGAGCCGCTCGAAGGTGTCGCGCTTGACCTCGAGCGTCTTGAGGTCGCGGGCGTTGACGCCGATCAGCTCGGCGCCGGCGTCGAGCGCGCGGTCGACCTCGTCCTCGTCGTGGACCTCCACGAGTGGCGTGAGGCCGATCGACCGGGCCCGCTCGATGAGGCTGACGAGGGCCTGCTGGTCGAGCGCGGCGACGATGAGCAGCGCCATGTCGGCGCCTGCCGCACGCGCCTCCCAGAGCTCGTAGGAGGTGGTGATGAAGTCCTTGCGCAGCACGGGCACGTCGACCTGGGCGCGGACGGCGCGCAGGTCGTCGAGACTGCCGTCGAAGCGGCGACGCTCGGTGAGCACGCTGATCGTGGCGGCGCCACCGGCGGCGTAGTCGCGGGCGAGACCGGCGGGGTCCTTGATGGCCGCGAGGGCGCCCTTGCTGGGGCTGGCCCGCTTGACCTCGGCGATGACGCTCACGCCGTCGGCGCGGAACGTCGGCATCGGGTCGAGCGCGGGCGGCTGGAGCCGTGCCTGCTCCTTGAGCTGCTCGAGGGAGCAGGTGGCCTGTCGGGCGGCGCGGTCCTCCGCGACGCCCGCGAGGATGTCGTCGAGCACCGTCATGGCCACCTCCTCGTCAGGGTTCGAGCTGCTCCCCCGAGGGTACCCGCGCAGCAGGCGGACGACGGCCCTGGGTCCTGGCGTCCGCACGCGCGACCGCCCCGGTCCGATCGTGCGGGATCGGGCCGGGGCGGCGGGCGTCCGGCTCAGGCCTTCTTCTTGAAGTACGCGTTCGAGTCGGGGCGGTAGAGGAAGACGACGATGGCGATGCCGATCGCGAGGCTGACGAGCGAGAGCACCAGCAGGACGGGCGGCTGGCCGCCCAGCTGCGCCAGCGACCCGAGCACGCCGATCACGATGAGGACCGTGTAGACGATGCGCGCCCAGTTGGCGCCCTTGCCGATGAAGTAGGCGAACAGCGCCGCGAGGCCGACGCCGATGATCAGGCCGAAGACGACGGCGCCGATGGCGCCGATACGGGCCGCGTCACGGTCGATCGTCGCGCCGGAGCCGGCGTTGTCGATCGCCTGGTCGATGAGGTCGTCGAGCATCGCGAAGGCGAGCACCGCGGAGAGCAGGCTCAGCGCGACGTTGGCCCAGATGAGCTTGACGGCGGTGGCGACCGACGCCGGGCGCGGGCCCTTGCCCTCGGGTCGGTACTCCGGCTCGGGACTGGCGGGGAACGGCTCCATGGATCTCTTCCTCCGGTCGGGCCGGGTGCTGCCCCGGCTCTGCCACCATCCAAGCGTGGCGCGGACGCCGGGTCCAGCCGAGCAGTACCTGGCGTGTCGGGCTTGACGTAGCGGGACCGGTCAGGTGCGGATCGGGAACGTGCCGACGGCGAGGTCGTGGACCGTCTGCCGCGCGTCGTTGCCCAGAGGCCACAGCAGGTCGACGAGCAGGCCGACGAACGTCCACTGCAGGAACAGTCCGATCATCCACCGGAAGAAGCCCTCAAGGGGTCCGGTGACGGTGCCGTCGCGTCGCACGATGCGCACGCCGACGAGCTGCTTGCCGAGGCTCTCGCCGCGGTAGCCCACCCGCAGGCCACGGTTCCACGCGTCGAAGGCGAGGAAGGCGACGACGGCGAGCCCGGTGATCACGAAGCCGCCCGGCTCGACGTCGGTGACGGTGTCGGTGGCCTCGTCGTACCTCGAGCCCGAGAAGGCGACGACGAAGCCCGCGACGAAGGGGATGCAGGTGATGACGAACGGCACGAGGAAGTCGACGAACGCCGCGGCCACGCGGATCCACCACCCGGCCGGCTCGGCCGCGGGCGCGACCGGCGGGGCGGCCGGCAGGGCCGGCGACGACGCGGCCGAGGTAGCCGCCACCGGGTGCGGCGCACCGGCGACGTCGCCCTCGGGCGCCTGACCGGGGTAGGTCGGGTACTGCGGGGCGGGGGCGGCGGGCGGCGGCGTCGGAGCGTCCGACTCGGGCCGCTCGCCCCAGGCGGGCCCGTCGCTGCTCACGTGAGGGTCAGTCCGTGACGCCGCGGTGCTCGTCGACGCCGTGCGCCGTCGCACCGTGGCCGGGGGCGCGCTCGGCGCCGAAGCCCATGCGCGACATGACCAGGCCGAGCGGTCCGGCGATCACGGCGAGCGCCGCGCCGATCGTGAAGGGCACCCAGTGCGGCTCGGGGATCAGAGCGATCCCGCCGATGGTGAAGCCGGCGAGGCAGACCAGGACGGCGGTCCAGGACGCGGGCGACGATCCGTGCGACATGCAGCTCTCTCTCCTGCGAGGGGGACGACTCCGACAGCCTACCGGTGCGCGGCGGCGCCGCTGGCGCGACCTCCTGCGGAGCGCGTCGAGCCGGTGGGCGCGAGCGCGTACGAGCGCGAACGTCCGGAGTGGCGGGCGATGAGGGCGTGCACGGCGCGCGCATCGCGGTCGCGACCGATGCCCAGGACGCCGAGGATCGTAGCCGCCAGGATGACGATGTCCAGGCGCGCCTGGTAGCCGTTGAGGCAGGCACGGCAGTAGGCGGCCTCGAGGTCGAGGCGCTCCGCGTCGCCGAGCGCCTCACGACCGACCAGCTGCGCCGGTCCGGTCAGGCCCGCGCGGGTGAGGAAGCGGTCGGAGACCTGCGGGAACTCCTCGCGCAGGCAGTCGATGACGTTCTGCGGCAGCGGCCGGTTGCCGACGACGCTCATGTCGCCGCGCACGACGTGCCACAGCTGCGGCAGCTCGGTGAGCGCGAACCGCTCCACGAACCGGCCGATGCGCGTGTACAGCGGCGAGTCGGCGGGGATGTTGAGGAAGCGGGTGGTGTCGTCGACCGGGACGGTGTCGCGGTTCACGAGCTTGTCGGCGTTGCGCACCATCGTGCGGAACTTGGTGAGCAGCACGACCTCGTCGCTGCTGACTCGACGGCGCGAGCGGTAGAACACCGGACGCCCCTCCGCGAGGAGGATGCCGGCCGCGACGGTGAGCACCACCGGCACCCAGACGATCGCCCCGACGACGGTGAGGAACAGGTCGAGTGCGCGCTTCTTCCACATCAGGGGGCCACCTTCGGGTCGACGAGCTCGGGGGTCGGATCGACGCGTCCGGGCCGGACGGCCTGGACGACGAGGGAGAGGGAGCGCACCAGCAGCCACAGGCGCGCGTCGAGGCCGACGACGCGACGACGGCCGAGCGGCTGCGACGACCGCAGCGCGCGCTCGACGTGCGCCGCGACGCGGTCGAACCGCGCGTGCAGCCGGTGCCACGGTCGCGTGCCCTCCCCCGCGGCCAGGAGCCGCCCGGGGTAGAGCACGTCGAGGCGTGCGTGCGGGTGGGCGGCGACGAGCTCGAGGAGCAGCTGCTCGACGAGGCTCTTCGCGCCGCCGTAGTAGCGCCGGTCGGGCGTGGGCGCCAGCGCGACCACCGAGGACACGAGGAGGATGCGGACCGGACGGCCGTCGGCGGCACCGAGGACGCGGCGGAGCAGTCCGAGGTCGCGGCGCAGGCCTGCGACGTCGCGGTCGTGGTCGGGGACGCCCGGGTGGACCGGGCCCAGCGCGCACACCGCGACGTCGACCGCCGACGCGTCGGCCAGCCGTGAGCCCAGGTCGTCGTCCTCGACGTCGAGCACGTCGGCGCCTGCGAGCGCCGCCGTGTCGTCGGCGTGCCGCGAGACGGCGAGCACAGGTCCCTCGTGCCGCGCCAGCAGGCTGCGGCCGACACGCGTGCGCGGGCCGACGACGACCAGCGGCACGGCGCCGCGCCGCTCGGGCTCGGCGCCCGCCTGCACGGTGGCGTCGCTCGTGACGGCGGTCATCGCGCACCCCGCTCGAGGACGGCCTCGAACCGGTCGGCGCAGCCGGCCAGCGAGAACTCCTGCTCGGCGAGCTCACGCGCCTGGGCGCGCACGGTGTCGCGACGCTCGTCGTCGGCGAGCAGGGCGTCGACCCAGGCCGCGGCCGCGGGCAGCGAGGTCGCCTCGGGACGGCCGACGTGACCGCCGGCGCGCTCGACCAGGTCGGAGGCGGCGTTCTCCTCGGGCATCAGGCCGACGACGGGACGGCCCGCGCACAGGTAGGACAGCGTCTTGGACGGCACGGAGAACGCGCCGGCCTGCTGGTCGAGCAGCACGACGAGGACGTCGCCGCTGCCGAGCACCTCGGGGAGACGCTCGTAGGGCTGGAACGGCAGCAGGGTGAGCGGGACGTCGAGCCGGTCGGCCTCGGCGCGGATCACGTCGGCCGCCGGACCCTCGTTCACGACGACGAGCCGCACGGGACGACCGAGCTCGCGCACGGCGGCCGTCAGCCGCACCAGCAGGGCCGGGTCGTGCTTGAGGCCGAGGGTCCCGGAGTACAGGAGGGTCTGGACGTCGTCGAGCTCGTGCTCCACGGCCCAGTCGTTCTTGCGCTGGACCGGCACGATCTCATCGAGCGGGGCCCAGTTGGCGATGACGGTCGTCTTGTGAGCCGTGCCCCACCGCTCGTGCACCGGGACGAAGGAGTCGGCGATGACGACCACCTGGCTGGCACGCCGCGACGTCCAGCGCTCGGCCAGGTCGAACGCGAGCGCGACGGCGCGGAAGGAGCGCGAGAGCTTGGCGCCGGCGAAGGACCGGACGGCCACCGAGTAGACGTCCTGGTGCCACAGCACCCAGGGCTGGCGGAACAGCGCCATGGCGGCGGCGAAGACGACGAGCGTCGGGATCTGCACGTTCGACATGAGCGCGACGTCGGGGCGGACGCGGCGCACGTGGCGCACGAGCTCGACGCCGAGGCGCACCTCGAGCAGGAGCCGCTGCACGAAGCGGCGCTTGTCGAAGACGATGCCGTCGCCGACGGTCTCGAAGCGGATGGTCTCGCCGGGCTGGGCCTTGAGTCGGCCCTTGCCGGAGACGTAGGCGTTGCAGGTGGAGTGCGTCACGTCGTGCCCGCGCCGGGCGAGCTCGCGGCTGAGCTGGGCCTGGAACGGGTGCCCGCTGTAGTCGTGCACGAGGACGCGCATTCGACCTCCACTCGTGGTCACCGTCTCTCGGTGTCGCACGGGTCAACGAGGCGCGGCACCCAGGGTTACGTCCGCGACGGCTCGTGGAGGGACTTTCGTCACACGGTCGGGTCGCGTCCCTCGTCGAGCGCCTTCCACGGGTCCTCGACGACCGGTCGGCGCGACGGTGCGTCGTAGCGTCCGCTCATCCCGGGCCAGCCGCGTCCGTGCCGCACCACCAGGGCGCCGAGCAGCGCCGCGACCACGAAGCCTCCGGCCGCCACGAACGGCCACGGCGAGGTCGCGACGCGGCCGAGGTCCTCACCGGTGAACGCCGGCGACTGCTCGGCCGCGCCCACGAGCGCGTCGCGCGAGCCGTCGCCCGTGCCGCCGAGCACGCTGAGCACCGCGCCACCGACGCCCAGGAGGACGACCAGCACGCCCACGACCCACCGGCCCCGGCCGCGCGTCGCGAGCACGGCGAGCGCCGCGGTGACGACCACCACCGCCAGGGCAGCGGCCAGCGGCGCGACGTCGCGGCCCGTGACCACGACGTCGGCGGGCGGGAGGCCCTGGGGCGCGAGCCGGGTGCTGGCCCACGTGCGTCCGAGGGCGACCCAGGCCACGCCGCCCGCGACCAGCAGGCCGAGCACCGACGGCGCGTACAGCCGACGGCCGCGGGTCGGCGCGGCAGCGGGTGACGTCACAGCAGCCGGTCCGCGTCGAAGCAGGTGGTGGCGCCCGTGTGGCAGGCGGGGCCCTCCTGGTCGACGACGACGAGCAGCGTGTCGCCGTCGCAGTCGAGCCGGACCTCGCGCACGTGCTGCACGTGGCCGGAGGTCTCCCCCTTCACCCAGTACTCCTGGCGGCTGCGGCTCCAGTAGGTCCCGCGGCCCGTCGTGAGCGTGCGGTGCAGCGCCTCGTCGTCCATCCAGCCGACCATGAGGACGGCGTGCGTGCCGGCGTCCTGGACGACGGCCGGCACGAGGCCGGCAGGGTCGCGCTTGAGCCGTGCGGCGACGGCGGGGTCGAGGGAGCTCACGGGTCCATCCTCCCAGAGGGTCAGTCGGCGACCGGGGCGATGCCCAGCGACGCCTGCGCCACCCAGCTGGCGTGCAGGCGCGCGTACACGCCGCCGGCCTCGACGAGCGCGGCGTGCGACCCGTCCTCCACCAGCCGGCCGGCATCGAACACGAGCACCCGGTCGGCGTTCTCGGCCGTGGTCAGCCGGTGCGCGATGGTGACGCTCGTGCGCCCGTCGAGCAGCGTCTCCAGGGCGCGGGTGGCGCGCAGCTCCGTCTGCGGGTCGACGGCGCTGGTGGCCTCGTCGAGCACGAGGAAGTCGGGGTCGGCGAGCGCCGAGCGCACCAGCGCCACCAGCTGCCGCTCCCCCGCCGACAACGACTCGCCACGCTGGCCGACCGGCGTGTCGAGGCCTCGCGGCAGCGTCGCGAACCAGTCGGTGAGCCCCAGGTCGGCCACCGTCGCCAGGAGCACCTCGTCGGACGCGTCCCGCCGGCCGTAGCGCAGGTTCTCGCGCAGCGTGGCGTCGAACAGGAACCCCTCCTGCGGCACCATCAGCACGTGCCGCCGAAGGTCGTCGAAGGCGACCTGCGTGATGTCGGTGTCGCCCAGCCGCACGGTGCCGCGGGTCGGGTCCATGAGGCGGGTCAGCAGCTTCGCGAACGTCGTCTTGCCCGAGCCCGTCTCGCCCACGACGGCGATCCGCTGCCGTGGCTCGATGACGACGTCGACGTCGGAGAGCACCTCCGGTCCGCCGGGGTAGGCGAACCCGACGCCCTCGAAGCGCGCACCGAGCACCTCGTCGGGGAGCGCGAGCCCGTCGGGACCGGGGTCGACGACGTCGGCGGGCGTGTCGAGGAGCTCGATGACGCGTCGCCAGGACGCGATCGCGTTCTGCGCCTCGGTGAGCACCTGGGTGGCCATCTGCGCCGGCCCGACGAGCAACCCGACGAGGAACGCGAAGGCGATGACGGTGCCCATCGACAGCCCGCCCGCCACGCCGATCACGACACCGGCCGCGATGGCGCCGGCGTTCGCCAGGCCTCCGGCGAGCCCCGCCGACGCGAACGTGACGGCGACCAGCTTCTGCGCGCGGACGTTGGCGTCGAGGTTGCGCTGGATGCCGTCGTCGACGCGCTGCTGCGTGCGCTCCTCGATGGCGTGCGCCTTGACGACCGACGCGCCCACGACGGGCTCGGCGACCACGGCGAGCATCTCACCGACCGTCCGGCGGACGGTGTCGTAGGCGCGGCTGAGCCGTCCGGCGAAGAACTTCAGGCTCATGACGAGGGGCAGGAAGCAGGCCCACACGACGAGCGTGAGCTGCCAGGAGTAGAACGCCATGATGATCGTCGCGACCAGCATCTGGCCGATGCTGATGACGATGGTGATGCCGGTGAACTGCAGGAACAGGGACACCTGGTCGACGTCGGAGGTCACCCGCGAGACGAGGGCGCCGCGCCGCTCGGCGTTCTGCGTGAGCATCGACAGGTCGTGGACGTGCCGGAACGCGGTGACCCGCAGCTCGGCCAGGCCGCGCTCGCTCGCGACGAACAGCCGCACCCGCATCCAGTAGGCGACGACGGCCGTCAGCAGCACGAGGACGAGCGCCCCGAGGAGGTAGGGCCCGATGGCGGACAGCGACGTCGTGCCGCCGTCGCCGAGACCGGAGTCGATCGTGCGCTGGATGACCACGGGCACCACGGAGCCGCCGACGGTGCTGAGCACGGCCAGCAGAAGGGTGAGCCACAGGCCGTCGCGGATGGCCGGCGAGAGCGCGAGCCCGCGGCGCACGATCTGACCGCCGGTGGCGCGCACGGGTGCGACGCCGGGGAGCGTGGTGTCGCTGCTCATGCGCTCGCCTCCCTCGCCTGGTCGTAGGCGTCGACGAGATCGCGGTAGACGCTCGACCTCTCCAGCAGCTCCTCGTGGGTGCCCCGCTCGACCACGCGGCCGCCGTCGAGCAGCACGACCTCGTCGGCGAGGGAGATGGTGGCCTTGCGGTAGGCGACGACGAGCACGGTCGGGCCGCTGCCGTCGGACGTGCGCTCCGCGAGCGCCCGCAGGATCCGCTGCTCGACCTCCGGGTCGACCGCGCTCGTCGCGTCGTCCATGACGAGCAGGCGGGGTCGGCGCACCAGGGCGCGGGCGAGCGCGAGGCGCTGGCGCTGGCCGCCCGACAGGGTCGTGCCGCGCTCGCCGAGCTGGGTGTCGAGCCCGGCGCCGAGGCGTGCGACGAACCCGTCGGCCTGCACCGTGCGCAACGCCTCCCACACGTCCTCGTCGGGGACGTCGAGGCCGAGCGTCACGTTCTCGCGGACGGAGTCGTCGAACAGGAACGTGCCCTGCGGGACGACGGCGACGGTGCTGGCCAGCGCGCCGTGGTCGAGCGTGCGCAGGTCGAGGCCGTCGACCTCGACGGTGCCGAGTCGCGGGTCGACGAGCCGGGACAGCAGCGTGGTGAGCGTGCTCTTGCCGCTGCCCGTCGCTCCGACGAGCGCGGTGACGCTGCCGCGGGGCACGTGGAGGTCGACGCCCTGGAGCACGTCGTGCTCGGCGTCGTCGAAGCGGTGGGCCACGCCGCGCAGGCGCAGGTCGACCGCTCCGGCGCCCGGGACCGTGCCGTCGCCGTAGGCCATCGACCCCGTCGCCTGCAGCACGTTGTCGACGCGGTCCCAGCCGACCACGCTGCGCGGCAGCTCGCCGAGGACCCAGCCGATCGCGCGCACGGGGAAGGCGACGACCGTGAACAGGTACGCGACCTGCACGACGTCGCCCGGCTCCGCGGCACCGCTGGCGACCCGGCCGACGCCGAGGACGAGCACGAGGAGGATGCCGAGGTTCGGCAACGCCTCCAGGAGCGGGTCGAAGATGCTGCGGATGCGCCCGACCGCGATGTTCGCGTCGCGCAGCTCGTGCGTGGCCCGCGTGAACCGCTCGGTCTCCTCGGCCTCGCGGCCGAGCGACTTGACGACCAGCGCGCCGTCGAAGGACTCGTGGGCGACCGCGCTGAGGTCGCCGCGCAGCGCCTGTGCGCGGGCCACGCGCGGCGACAGCCAGCGCTGGTAGAAGACGTTGATGCCGAACAGTGCGGGGAAGACGACGAGGCCGACGATCGTCAGCACCCAGTCGGCCTCGACCATGGCGACGAGCGCGGCCGCGAGCATCGCGACGACGCCGACGGCCATCGGCAGCGGCATGAACACCGCCCACGCGGCCTCGACGTCGGCGTTGGCGTTGGAGAGCAGCTGCCCGGTGGGGTGGCGGTGGTGCCACGACATGGGCAGCGCGAGGTACTGGCGGGTGACCTTGCGGCGGTAGGTGGCGACGAGCCGGTAGTAGACGATGCCGCCGATGAGCCGACGGGCGATGACGCCCAGGGCGCGCAGGGTCGCGACGGTCAGGAACAGGCCGATGGCCGTCCACAGCGCGCCCTGGGCCACCTCGCCCCGCGCGAAGGAGGGCCGGATGACGTGGTCGGTGGCCCAGCCGAGCACCCAGGCGTCGGCGACGGTCATCGCGCCGAACAGGACGCTGCCGACCGCCGAGACGGCGAACAGCCCCTTCTGCTCGACGATGCCGCGCCCGAGGAGGCCGAGGCCCCGGCGCATCATCCGGTCCTGCTGGGCCGACCCGAGGTCGCTACCTGACACGGTGTCCAGCTGCTCGCAAGGTCTCTTTCACCTGTCCGATCGTGAGCTCGCCGAAGTGGAACACGCTCGCGGCGAGCAGGGCGTCGGCACCGGCCTCGACCGCGGGAGCGAAGTGCTCGAGCCGTCCGGCACCACCACTGGCGATCAGTGGCACCTGGGTAACGCTGCGGACCGCCCGGATCATTTCCAGGTCGTAGCCCGCCTTCGTCCCGTCGGCGTCCATGGAGTTCAGCAGCACCTCGCCGACGCCCAGCTCCTCCGCACGACGCACCCACTCCACGGCGTCGAGACCGGCGCTGCGTCGACCGCCGTGCGTGGTCACCTCGTAGCCGCTCGGCTGCGCCCCGTCGCCGCTCGTGGGGCTGCGTCGTGCATCGACGCTCAGCACCAGCACCTGGTTGCCGAAGCGGTGCGCGATCTCGGCGATCACCTCCGGTCGCGCGATGGCGGCCGTGTTGATGCCGACCTTGTCCGCGCCGGCGCGCAGCAGCCGGTCGACGTCGTCGACGGTGCGCACCCCTCCCCCGACGGTCAGCGGGATGAAGACCTGCTCGGCCGTGCTGCCGACGATGTCGAAGGTCGTGGCGCGGTCGCCGCTGGAGGCGGTGATGTCGAGGAAGGTCAGCTCGTCGGCGCCCTCGGCGTCGTACACGCGGGCCATCTCCACGGGGTCGCCGGCGTCGACGAGGTCGACGAAGTTGACGCCCTTCACGACGCGTCCCGCGTCGACGTCGAGGCAGGGGATGACACGGACGGCGAGGCTCACCCGCCGAGCCTACCGATGGCTATGCTTCCCCGGTGCCTGCGACCTACCAGTGCTTCCTCTGCCGCGGCACGATCGACGTCACCTCCGACGACGCGATGGTCGTGAACGTCCACCGCCGCATCTCCGAGGACGAGTGGGGCGACGACTGGTTCGTCGACGCCGCGAAGGACACGTTCCGGTTCTGCTCCCAGGCGCACCTCGCGGAGTACATGGAGCGGTTCCCGCTGCCGCCGCCGAACGCCGGGGTCGTCGATGACGACCACATGTCGGTCGGCGACTGGGTCGGCTGCTTCGTCCTCGCGCTGCTCCTGCTCGCCCTGCTCGTGGGCGCCGTGTCCGGGCTGGTCGGCCTGGTGTCGCGCCTGACCTGAGCTCAGTCCTCGCGGCGTCGACGACGCTTGCGGGCGATCTTCTCCTCGAGCTCCTCGACGTGCTTCTCGGGGTTGAGCCGGTGCGACAGGTACCCGACCCCGACGGCCAGCACGGGGAACACCGGCCAGAAGAACAGCAGCTCCCCCGCGGCCACCGACGTCGCGCCCCAGATGCCGACGAGCAGGACCGAGAGGGCGACCCAGCCGGTGCGCATGCCGCGCAGGTCGCGCTCGAACGTGGCCAGGGCCTCCTCCCGCACGGTGGCACCCTCGGGAGCACGACGCGCCCGTCGGGCGGGTGTGCGGCTTGACGCGAGGTCCTCGAGCAGCGGCAGCACCTGGCCGAGGCGGACGACCTCCAGGGCCGCGTCGACGCGCCGCTCGTACTCGGCGGTGTCGACCTTCCCGGCGGCGTAGGCGTCGCGCAGCGCGGCGAGCACGACGTCGCGGTCGGCGTCGGAGGCGCGCAGCGCGACGTGGGCGGGATCGCGTGGGTCCGCCTCGAAGCGGTCCCACACCGGTCCCGCGGCCACGGTCAGGCCTCCGGTCGGGCCTGGCCGCGGGTCAGGGCGAGCGCGTCCTCGAGCGTGAACTGTCCGGTGTACAGCGCGGTACCGGCGATGGCACCCTCGACGCCGATGTCGACGAGACCCATCAGCGCCTCGATGTCGGCGAGGGTGGTGACGCCGCCGGACGCGACGACGGGCCGGTCGGTGCGGGAGCAGACGTCGCGCAGCAGGTCGAGGTTCGGTCCCTGCAGCATGCCGTCCTTGTTGACGTCGGTGACGACGTAGCGGGCGCAGCCCTCGGCGTCGAGGCGGGCGAGCGTCTCGTGCAGGTCGCCGCCGTCGCGGGTCCAGCCGCGTGCGGCGAGGGTCGTGCCGCGGACGTCGAGCCCGATGGCGACCCGGTCGCCCCACTCGGCGATGACCTTCGCGCACCACTCGGGGTTCTCGAGCGCGGCGGTGCCGATGTTCACCCGGCGGCAGCCGGCGTCCATGGCGGCCGCGAGCGACTCGTCGTCGCGCATGCCGCCGGACATCTCGACGTCGATGTCGAGGGTGCCGACGATCCGCGCGAGCAGGTCGCGGTTGTGCCCGTGGCCGAACGCGGCGTCGAGGTCGACGAGGTGGATCCACTCCGCGCCGGCCGACTGCCAGCGCAGCGCAGCCTCGACGGGGTCGCCGAACCGCTTCTCCGACCCGTCCACCCCCTGCACCAGCTGGACGGCCTGGCCGCCCTTGACGTCGACGGCGGGCAGCAGCTCCAGGTAGTCACTCACGCGGGCGATGCTATCGACGCCCGCTCGCGCCCGGCCGCGGCCTGTCTCATCGGGGTCGGTACTGGATGTGGTCGGGGTGGGTGTGGTGGATCTCGACGAACTGGATGGTGCGGTCTCGTCGGGTCCAGGCGCGGGTGAAGGCGGTCTCGGCGTCGATGGTGCGGGTGGGCAGGTGCCAGTGGGCGTTGCCGTCCCGGTCGTGGCTGACGGTGAGTGCTCCTCGGGTCTTGAGTCCGTGGTGGGGTGGGCAGCGGTGGTGCAGGTTCGCGGCTTCGGTGGGTCCACGCTGCTGGCCGGGTGGCGGGTCGAGGTCGTAGGGGATCTGGTGGTCGACGTCGCAGGCGAGGGCGGGTCGGGTGCAACCCGGGACGTCGCACGTTCCGTCGATGAGGTTCAACGCCCGACGCAGGGGCTGGGTGGGGAAGCGGCCCAGCTCGGTGACGTCGAGGATCCCGCCGTTCTCGTCGGTCAACAACCGCGAGAACAACGTCCCCTCGGCGGTGGCGAGCTCGGCGAGCAGGGCGGGGTCGAGGACGTGCTGCCCGTCGGCGGAGACCGCCGGCTCGCTCGACAGACCCAACAGGGTGGCCAGGGAGACAGTGATCCCGACGTGGAACCGGCCACGGCCCGAGGTGCTGACCGGCGCGTGGTCAGCGGTGTCGGTCTCGTCCTTATGGAGCAGGGTGTCGACGAGGGCGTCGGCGCGGGCCTGCGCCAACGTCCGGTCATCGTCGATGGTCTGGGTGCGGGAGGCTTTCGCGGCCAGGGTCAGGTCACGCTCGATCAGGAGGGCGTCGACCGTGGGGATGAGGGCCTGCAGCAGGCTCATCCCGTCATCCAGGGCGGTGATGGTGACGGTGCGGTCCTGCTGGGCGGCCTTGCGGCGTTCGATCGCGTGG